>Ga0335074_10000483_pt1 | contig 57720 bp, 58 predicted proteins | sample Lox_Sample_23_FD_206715 | JGI IMG/M metagenome (GOLD analysis project Ga0335074, IMG submission 206715) | Soil microbial communities from Loxahatchee National Wildlife Refuge, Florida, United States - Lox_Sample_2.3 | ecosystem: Environmental > Terrestrial > Soil > Wetlands | place: USA...
AAGCTCCTGAGTTTAAAAAATTAAGCGGCGCATAGGTTACACACTCAGATATGAGGGGGCAAGGGTGGCGGCTGGACCACCACAGATAACAAAATGCAGATGACAGATAAAAAGGCCATAGATCAGGTGATGAGGATAGGGACGATAGGGAGTTGGGTGTCGGGCGATAGGCGGGGACGTTATATTTGCGGCGGTTGAGATGAAGATTAAAAAGCAAAAGTTTTGGCTGCCATTGTCGATTTTTGGCTGGCCGTTCTGGCTGCCTATATTGCTGACGGGGCTGATTTTAATCCTGACGCTGAGCATTCTCTATGTTCCACTGGCGTGGCTGATCGGAATTGTGACCCTATTATGCTTGGCGTTTTTTCGTGATCCGATCCGCAAAATACCCAACGAACCGGACGTGATGGTTGCGCCTGCGGACGGCAAAGTAACCGAAATTACCCGGCTGGAGCGGCTGGAGGAATTTGGCGGGCCGGCGCTGAAAATCGGAATTTTTTTAAGCGTGCTGGACGTGCATATTAACCGCAGTCCAAGTGACGGCGTGGTGGAGAGCGCAGAATTTACTCCAGGGGAATTTCTGGATGCCCGGCATCCGGAATCGGGGATGCGAAACCAGGCGACGAAAATCGTATTAAAAAGCGGTTCCGGGAAACTGATCGTGCGGCAGGTTGTCGGCGCGATTGCCCGGAGAATTATTTGCCCGCTTGAACCGGGCGACCGGCTGGAAAGAGGAGAGAGGTTCGGAATGATCGCTTTCGGCAGCCGAACGGAACTGATCGTGCCGGAACCGGAAGCATGGCGGGTCGTCGTGCAAACGGGTCAAATGGTGAAGGCGGGAAGCTCCGTGCTATTGCGGCGGATTTGACGGGTCCACTGGTGCGCGATGTGGTATGAAAGACTTCCATTATTGTCTGAATTACATCTTGCGGAATATATCTATTCGCGGATAAACTTTGATTAGAGGCTCTTATAGCTTTCAGATCACGCCGTATCGTGGCGGCGCCAGGTTGTCAGGACATTGTGAACCTTTTTGAGAAGGAGTGCGTACATGACCAGCGTACAACAACCACCTCCGGCGGGTTCGAGTCCCAGCAAAGATGACATCAACATTGCCATATTAAACTGGGTATTAACCATATTTTTCGGGTTTATTCCCAGCCTGATCATCTGGTTACTTTATAAAGATAAATCCGAATGGGTGGGCAACCATGCAAAAGAAGCGCTGAACTTTCAGATTACGCTTGCCATAGCCTGGGTGGCCGGGATTATTTTATGTGTTATTGTTATCGGGATTTTTATTCTTATGGCGGTTGGCATCCTGCATCTTATTTTCTGCATCATCGGCGCGGTTAAGGCGAGCAAGGGAGAATCGTATACCGTTCCCATCGCGCTGCATTTGCTCAAGTGATTGTCGCGGCACAGCCACGACAAGACTTTCAGATTACAGCGTTGTGTGTTCAGCCAATTGTGTGTTCAGCCAATAAGGACTTTGTGATTGGTTTTAATTGGCCCCGGAAAAAATGCCGGGGCTATGTCAGTTGTGCAATGAGCCGTATCGCAAATTTAAATTTCCCTGTTGGATGGGGATACGATCATGTACGAAAACCAATCGGACACTTCGTCGGCTATCGCGGGCATATTCGCCCTGATTTTTCTGCTATTCTGGCTGCTGATAAAAGTGGGAGTCAGAGTTTTTGTCTGTTGGATATTGTATTCATGTTTTAAACGCCTGCCCAAAGAATTCCGGACTCAGGAGCCAGGACTGGTATGGCTGCTATTAATTCCTGTTTTTAATCTCATATGGAATTTCTTCACTTTTCCGGCACTGGCAAATGGTTATAAAAATTATTTCAAGAGCGTCGGGCGCTCGAATGTTGATGACTGCGGATATGGCATCGGATTGACCTATTGCATTTGTGCGTGCTGTTCCGTCTTTTATTACCTGGCTTTTTTATCCCCCATACTTTTTTTTATTGTCGGCTTTGTTTTGTTCCCCATATTTATCATTCTTGGCATTTTATCCGCACTGGCATCGCTGGTTTTCCTGATTGTTTTCCTGGTCAAGGCGTGGAATCTACGCGGCCAGATTCCACCAGAGGCGGCAACTCCACAGGGAGCAGCGCAGGGCGATGCGCCCGCGTCCACCAGTTGAACATAAAATAAAAGGGGTACTGAAAATGGAAATCAAATGCAGCAAATGTGGCAAGGATGTCAGCAACGCCGCTCACTTTAGAGATGCGAGCGGGAATTATTTTTGCACGGAATGTCAAACTTCAGCGGTAAAACCGGGCGATAAAGGCATTCCACCGCCGGTGTCGACGGCGCCGAGCGAGCCCGGGCCTGGAGCCGCGGCGCAACCGCCGGTGTATCATTACATGCAGCAGCCTGCTCAAGTACCCCAAAAAGCCAATGTGCTGGGCATTTTATCGTTTATTTTTTCGCTTCTCGGCATCTTTTTTATTATCACCGCCCCGATCGGCCTGATTCTCGGAATTTTAGGGCTTAGACGGCAACCAAGGGGATTAGCGCTGGCCGGAACAATCATTGGGGGGATGATGACGGCGGTTCTTCCAATTATGGCACTGATGATTGCAATTTTGCTGCCCAGTTTAGCCAAAGCCAAAGAACTGGCGAATCGAACAGAATGTGAGGCAAACATTAGAAGTATTTTGCAATCCATGACCATTTATGCCCAGAGCAATAACGCTACTTTTCCGTGTGTGCTGGGGTCTGTTGATTCGACAGGCGATTACGGCAACTCAGCTTCAAATATTCCCAGCAATCTAGCAAGCGCCCCCGGCTCCAATACTGCCGATATAATTATTTCATCCTGGTATAGCACCAGCGATGCCAACTCTGCCGCAGACGGCGCCGCGAGTCCTCTGGGTTCGCTATGGATACTGGTGCTTCAGGGGCAGCTTACGCCCAAGACTTTTATCTGCCCGTCAGATCCATTTGCCAATGCCCCATCTCAAGAATATGCCGTCGTGAATGGTACAGTTACGCCTAATTTTCCCAACTTTGGCTTCATGACCACCACTGGAACGACCGTAAGCGATTCGGGCCAGGGAGAAAGTTATTCGATCGATTTTCCGTATGCATATAGTCCCAACGCGAGCACTTCGGCGCCATTGTCCGCCGGAGGATGGTGGGTAAACGACAGCCATGCGGATCAACCAATTGTTTCTGACATGGCCCCGCAGAGCGGCGTGGGGAGCGGCACATTTGAACGAAATACAACGGTAACGTTTCAGGACAACACATTTGGCCCTTATATTTTTAATTCGGGAAACCACAATGGAGACGGGCAGAATGTTGGCTTTGCCGATACCCACGTTGAATGGGACACCACCCCGTATGTTGGTGAACAAGGGGACAACATCTTCACTTATAACAATTCGGCTGCGTTTCCCAATGGCAATCAGCAGGGGATAACGGGCACAGGCGGCAATGGGACAATTGGTTTGAATACATTTCAACCGACGGTACCGCCTTATGATACGGTTATGGTTCCCGTGAGGAATGTGGAAACCGGAGCGTGGTGATTGAGCGGGTAAAAGAGGCCGTTGGTCCCGGCAAGTCCTTCGACGTAGCCCCTCGGTGATACTCGGGACAGGCTCAGGCTGGGTTATGCCGGGGTTATGTGGGTTATGCCACTTAACTGTGCGGTGAGACTGGTTTGTGCGTGACTGCGGCGGAAGCTCCGGAATCGGTGGGTTTTAATTCCACGAGAATCATGTTTCCCTGAAATTGTCCTCGTTGCAGCAACCCTTGAGCTCCCTGAAATCTCCCGCCCCCACGCTGACCAAACCCCTGCATTTGAGGCTGGCGGCGCTGCATCGTTATTTGCATTGACGCAGCAGCCTGCACCGGGGTCCAGACCGCCAGCCGATCGATTTGGGTATAGGCTGTGCGCGGAACAATCGGCCAAATCTGCGACGCCGGAACCAGATAATAAACCTCTTTATGATCGGCCCAGGCGCGGGCGGCGATGTTAAGTTCCATGTTGTGTAATTCAACAAGTGTTTTGGATTCCCATCCGCCGTTGGGCAAAAAATAACCAAGAAGTTTTTCATAAACGTCGGCGCGAGCCTTCTGCAAAGAAATCGGCCCGACGTGATCGGCCACCATGGCAAAGCGGTCGATTGTGCCCGGAGTAAACAGAGCTGTGGAATAAAGGGTATAACCGCCGAGCGTGTCGAGATAATTGCAGGTCTGTTCATCGGCGAAAATGACGCTGCCGGGTTTGATGTTGTCCTGAATCACCCGGCTGGTTTGCAGCATCGCCAGTTTACCGGCCTGCTGGGCAAGCATGCGCGGGGCAATGATATACGAACCATAACCGACGCCAAGCATGGTAAGCAGACCAACGGTGACGGCGCGCGCCGCGCCGCCGGCGCCAACGGCACGAGACAGGAACCATATGGCAACCATGATGAGTGCGGGAAAAACGTCGAGAAAAAACCGCAAATAGCCGGTATTAAAATCGTTGTCGGGGTCCCAGTAGTAAAACAGATACACCGTTACGCTGGGAACCACCCAGAGTGAAAGAGCCAGAGCGAGTTTCCAATGGCTCCAGTACAAACGGACAAGTCCGGCGAGCGCCAGCGGGAACAGAAGAAAGAGGCCGATGCTTTCAAATTGTTCGATAAATGTCTGCCAGTTTCCCTGGTCGCCCGGCCCGCCGCTGGTGCCGCTAAAAAGATAACTCCAGGCAAAGCCTGTCTGTTCGCCGCAGAAGTAATAGCCGGTGCGCCACGGCGCGCCGAAAGAGACCCAATTCAGGACGGCCAGCGCACCGATCGGTAAAGCAAACGCAGCACCGACGGCGAAACATTCAAGAATATGCCGACGGGCGCTTCGCCACTGGATCAGAAGAACGAAGAGCAAGGGAATGGACCATAAAAATTCTGTGTAGCGAATGCTGGCGCAAAAACCGAGGGCCAGGCCGCCGATGATCCCGCGCCAAACGCCCCCTTTTTGCCACCAGCTTAAAAGGCCCCAGAAACCGATGACTGTAAAACAGAGCGCCGCGCCGTGGGAGTTGGCATCGTCGGCATAAAGCATGGTAATGGGATTGAACGCCAGCCAGATGACGCCGATGAGCGAGAGAAACGGATCGAGCATGCGGCGAAAAAGTAAATAAGCAAAAAACAGGGCAACGACGGCGCAAAGAGGATCGACGAGGTAAGTCGCCGAAGGATCGAAAAGCAGGCGCAAAACCGCGCCGAGTGCACCGACGCCCGGGGGATACTTGGCGTAAATTTTTCCATCGGGTGTTTGAATCATCATGCGGCCGACAAACTGCAGCGGGTCCTGGACAACGGTATTGATGCGATGGTTTTCGACAATGTAGCGAGCGGTGGCCATATAGCCATTCTGATCAACGCCGGGATGCGCCGGTTCATAAAATGCGCTGAGCACAAAGGCATAAAACGCCAGAATGAGAATCAGCAATACGCCGGCGATCCAGGCGCCGCGCTGCGAATCCATAACGGGAAAAATCGGCTGGGCCGCGGCAGGCGGCGCGAGGGCGGCGCCCGCGGGTGCGGGAGAAGACGACGGATTGGCTGGAGGGTTTAAATCGTACATAAAATTACGCGGCTTTTTGACATCTTATTAAATTTTGGAACAAAGACGATGCAAAATTCCTCTGCTTTCTAAACGCTTAAGGCGGGAAAAAGTTGCCTGGAAAGAGCCGGGGAGCCTTAAAATGAAGCTCGCCGGGGGATTATTGTTCGGAATTCATCTGACTTTGTGTTTCCTGCTCGGAAGGCGTGTAGCCTACGGGGTGGTTATAAAAAAGCTGGCTGACATTGTTGGCAAGCTGGGTAATCAACTGATTTTGGACGTCTTCGGCGCTTTGGTTGGTGGCTAAATTTTCCTTCACCTGCGCTGTGACGGAATAACCATCCGTGGCATCATTGGGCCAGAGACGATCGCCATTGGAATTAACGACCTTGACCAGACCTGTGGCATCACCGTGAGAAACCTGCTGATCCGAATCGAGCAGCACATCAAATCGATCAATAAAAATGTAAACGACCAGATCGGCGTTGACGGCTTTGGCTATATCGGCAATGCCCATCTGCCGGTAGGTGACGGGGTTGGTTTTTTCCAACGCGGTTATCCTGAATGAGGGTACAAGCTGATCGGCTACTTTGTTCTGGTAAAGCTGGCTGTTTACCGCGTCAATGAGATCCGCGGCGGCTTCCATGGTCATGGGACTGGCGGCGGAGGAATCCACCAGCACCAAAACACGATCCGACTGGGGAATGTTGTAAAGAGCTTTATCCTGACCGTTGCCGGCCACCAAGTAGGCAAGTTCGCAGCCGCCAAGGATGAAAAAGCCGGCGGTCAAAAAAATCGCCAACAGGAGGCTGGGCAACTTATTGCTGATTAATGAGATTTTCTGATTCATCGCTTCCCGTGTTGTCCGTGTTTCCTGTGTTATCCTGATCCGGTGCGTAATTGTGCCAATTATAGAAATTGCGGACCACGTCTCGGCTGAATTCACCGAGCGCAGCCATGCGAACGCTGTTTTCATCGGAATCAAAAGGCGGGGCCGGGCCATTTGCCGGCGAATAGACGTCGACGTGCGTCTGGTAGACCAGGCCGTCGCCCGGAAGTTTTGTATCGTAAATGTATACGTTCGCTTCAATGTGCCCCTGTAAAAGATCCGTGGCGCCCGCGGCATGCGTGGTGTAGTTGACCAGCTCTAAATATAAAACGCGATCAACCGAAAAATGATCTCCAACGGACTTGATGGGCAGCGATTCCCATCCCGGCGTTTGATCCTGATAGGCGATTACCTGCTGATAATCGAGCAGACGGACCGAGGGCATGTTTTTCTGAAACTGGTCGGCGATGAAACCGGAAATTTCCTCGCGAGCCTGCGGATACATGAACGTGATGGAGTCGTCTGCATAAACCAGTATGGCGACGGAGTGATTATCCAGACCGGTATACTGGGCGGAGACGCTGGTGCCACGGGCGTTTTGATAAGCGGTCGCGAAAAATGCGCAACCGGCGCAATTCAGAATCATAACGGCCAAAAGGAGCAGCGATCCGGCGCGGGTGAGTGCCTGTGAATTTATTAATAACCGTCGCCGCATGTACAGAGCCTCTAACAAAATAAACCGGGCCGCCGCCGGTGTGGGTTTTACGGGAAAACCAGCGGGATTCTACCAATGCTTCGCCGGCCGTGCATCAGAAAACAGCCGCCGCTCAGCCTGACATCAGAATTAACTTGTACATCCAGGACAGCAGCACCACCATCAATATGTAAAACGCAATGGTATTGCGATGCCAAAGAAACCAGAATAGCGAAGGCCCGTACCAGCGCCCGGAGAAAAGTCCAAGCGACCCAAGCACCACCGCCGCAACACCCAGCAAACCAACCGCGGCGCCAGCGGGCTGGGTCATAATAGCATCAAGCAGATGGCCATGTGCCACGTAAGTGACCGCCGTCGTATAGCCGCAAACCGGGCAGGGAATGCCGTATTTGGCGTAAAAACCACAGACGGGCAGGCCCAACTGCGTGTGCGTGCCCAGCCCTGTGGGACTGGGAACAAGCCGCATTCCCACGGTTAGCATTGACCCTGCAGTGGCGAAAATGATGGCCGAAAATAGGCGAACCCGCAGGGCACTCGTGCCCCCGGAGTTTTGAACCGGGTTAATGGCTTGCGGGGCAGGATCAGGCCAGGTTTTTTCGATTCTGCACATCGCGTACATTATACAATCGAACCGATAATATGATTAAGAGCGCGGAGGCTCTGGCAAACAGGAGCGAGGCCATGCATACGCTGGACGATCTGGTTAACAAACGGCTGTGGGTCACGTACGCGAAACTTAATCCCCAGGCAGGCGCCATCCATCGATTGCTCGAAGAGCGCGGCGAGCGTGTCGCGAACGATCACATTGCCTTGCGAACTTTTAACGACCCGCGCGTGGGGCTTGATGCGCTGGCGCGGCCGTTCCTGGAACTGGGCTACCAACCACGCGGGGAATACAGCTTCACGGATAAAAAACTTCACGCCCGGCATTTTGAGCTGGATAAGGACGTGAGGGCGCCGAAAATTTTCATCAGTGAACTGGAGCTGGAAAAATGCTCCGAGAGCCTGCGCCGGATTACCGCCGGGTTAATCGAACAGGCGCCGGCTGAAGCCAGAGCCCGATGGGACTTTCCCGCGCTGGGCCGGCCGTGGAGCGTATCCTTCGAAGAATATGAGTCGTTGCGTAAGGAAAGCGAGTATGCGGCATGGCTGGCGGCGTTCGGTTATATGGCCAATCATTTCACGGTTCTGGTCAATGCGCTGCGCGGATTTGCCAGTCTGCAGGCTCTAAATGATTTTCTTAAACAGAATGGTTTCGCCCTGAACACCGCCGGTGGAGAAATCAAAGGTTCGCCGGAAGTTTATCTGGAGCAATCATCGACGCTGGCGGACAAGGTTGAGGTGAACTTTTCCGACGGCGTACATTCGATACCATGCTGTTATTACGAATTCGCCCGCCGTTATCCGATGAAGGACGGCAAGCTCTATCAGGGATTTGTGGAAAAATCGGCGGATAAGATTTTTGAAAGCACGAACAAGCGATAGAGCGACGGGGGTCCAACATTTACCACAGAGGACAACATTAGGTTACAGTGATTAGGAAACAGGGAATATCCGAAGAAAATTTTTAAATGGGAAAGAGACCGCAGGTTTCAGATCTTTTTAACCACGAAAAAACTTCACTGACAGGCAAGAGGCCCGTCCCACACCTGGAAATTGAACGCACAAGCAGCGGTTTTCGATTTTTTGTGATTATTCAACGCCGTTGGGCCAGTAGAAATACCATCCGGTCCAGGTGTAATTCCAGGTATCCACCCAGCTGTAATCGTTATAGAGCGACGAGTTGGAGTTTATGTAAACTGTCGGCGTGCGGTTTTCCAATGGCGGCATGTGTGCACCAGCCCAGTTGCTTGTAGTGAGCGTATTGCTGGTGGCATAGGTGCTCGTGGGCGAACCGCTGGAATCTAAAGTCGGTCCGTAAAAACCGGGAGTTCCGATGCCATCCACGTGCCCGTCAGAAAAAAGCAACCCCTGATATGCCGGAGCATATTGGTTGTTATTCCAGGCGTGGTTTATCAGATACAGATTACCCTGCATGGCTCCGCCGCCCCAGACGACGGCGTCAGCGGCGATAACCGAATCAGGCGAATCGTGGTCTGTGGTAGCGGGTATATTTTCCCGGCTGCCCCAAACTGGCGTTAAATTGTTATTAAAGCCGGAAAGGAAAACGGTTCCGTTGCCGAACTCCGAGGTAAAGGCGGAAGTTCCCGATCCATCACTGAACGCGCTGAAAGAGTTCTGAGTGCGATATGTGGTGCCGGCCATATACATGTAGGTGTCAATAATGATCCATCCCCATTGCCCGGCCTGATCGGTAGCGTAGAGATTGCCGGTAAACGGACAACTTGGGCAGATCATCCACTTGGCAAGCTTGACGTGCGTGGTCGGTGACGGTGGCGCATCTCCCGAGACGTTGTAATTGAGTCCGCCGTTGACGCCCCAGGTGGTCGGGTCATAGTCGGCCAGATAAGGAATGCTCAAACCTTCCTGCGCGCTGGCGGTGGGAATCAGCGGGGTCGAGGCGGTGGTATTCATGTTGACGGTGTTATAACCCGTTCCACCGTAGGTAAGAAAAGTGGAATATGGTGTTCCATAACGATGCCAGTCTTGGCCATAGGTGGCGGAGTTTTCGTCCGTTGAGTCGTTGTTCAAACCCAAAAGCCAAAATACACCGTTATAGTTGTTGTTTTGCGTGGCATTAGCGTATGTACTGCCATCACCGAAGCCGTACGCCGCGGGAAAATATCCCTGGTGATCCCGGGCAAAGGACCAGGCTACCTGTCCCCAGGTTTGCAGGTTAGCGGTGCAACCGACGCGATTAGCCAATTCGCGAGCTTGTGAGACCCAAGGCATCAAAATGGCGATCAAAACCAGCATGACGCTGAGGACCACCAGCACTTCAATCAATTTGAAGCCGCGATAACGATTTAAACTACGATATTTCATCATGGCACTCTCTCGTTTATCCTGACCAGAGTCTTGCCGCATCACTCGCGAATCGTGAGATATGGCGGCGCGAGCTAAATTCATTTAAGAAACGGTTTTCAGACGATTCGCCTCAGGGTTTAATTCGACAGAAGCGGTTTATGGACTGAATGGATAACTAAAAAATGGACATTGCCTGCGTCTCAAAATCATCAATGCCCGCGTCCGAAAACATGTTTTGATCTGAACCGATTGAATTTATAAAAAACAGTTTGCAGAGACACGCTTTTTGTTTACGGGCCGCCGAGACCATTGGGCCAGTAGAAATACCAGCCGGTCCAGGTGTAATTCCAGGTATCCACCCAGCTATAGCTGTCGTAAAGAGAGGATGTGGTGGGCACCACGATGTTCGGCGTGCGGTTTTCCAGCGGCGGCATGTGTGCGGCCGCCCAGTTGCTGGTGGTCAGCGTGTTGCTTGTGGCCATGGTGCTGGTCATCGAGCCGCTGGAATTTAAAGTCGGTCCGTAAAAACCGGGGTCACCGATGCCGTCCACGTGGCCATCGGAATATAGGACGCCTTCATAGGCCGGCGCATACGGATTGTTGTTCCAGGTGTGATTGATCAGGTACATATTGCCCTGCATGGCGCCGCCGCCCCACACAACAGCATCGGCGGCGATAACCGTATCGGGCGAATCGTGATCGGTCGTTGCAGGCATGTTCACACGACTGCCCCACGTGGGCGTCAAATTGTTGTTAAAGCCGGAAACGAAAATAGTCCCATCGCCGTAGGCGTTGGCAAAAGCCTGTTGGTCGCCGTCGCTGAAGGCGGTGAAGGCATCCTGGGTGCGGTACGTCGTGCCGGCCATATACATATAGGTATCAACGATAATCCATCCCCATTGCCCGGCCTGATCGGTAGCGTAGAGATTGCCGGTAAACGGACAACTTGGGCAGATCATCCACTTGGCAAGTTTGACGTGCGTGGTCGGCGCTGGAGCGTCGCTTCCCGGCACATCGTAATTCAGCCCGCCGTTAACGCCCCAACTGGTCGGGTTGTAATCAGGAAGATAGGGAATGGTTAAACCTTCCAGCGCGCTGGCCGTGGGCACCAGCGGGGTTGAGGCATTGGTATTGATATTGACGGTGGTATAGCCCGTTCCGCCATAGGTGAGGAAGGTGGAATAAGGCGTTCCGTACCGGTGCCAGTCCTCGCCGTAATTGGCGGAATTTTCGTCCGTAGAATCGTTGTTTAAACCGAGAAGCCAAAGCACGCCATTAAAGTTGTTGTTTTGCGTGGCATTAGCGTATGTACTGCCGCCGCCGAAGCCGTACGCCGCGGGGAAATATCCCTCGTGATCGCGCGCAAACGACCAGGCCACCTGTCCCCAAGTTTGTAAATTAGCGGTGCAATAGGTGCGATTGGCCAGTTCGCGGGCCTGTGAGACCCAGGGCATCAATATGGCGATCAAAACCAGAATAACACTGAGCACCACCAGCATTTCGATCAATTTGAAACCACGATAACGATACGAAGCATGACGGCTAATCATGGCACACCCCATTCCGGCTGGATTTACGTCCTTTCGCATCGTGTGCGAAGGGGACGATTTCGCGGTGCGGACCAAAAGCCGCTTAAGTTCGTCAATCAGGTCCGCTGATATATTTTTCGACATGAAAGCCAAACGACTAAACGGATAATCAAAAAGAGGACACCAGAGTGTCGCATAACCAGAACAATTTACGTCCGAGAATGTGTCACACAGGGCAGGAACATCTACATTTGAAAATCGTAGATAGCGCCGAGCTTTAGAATTGTACTCAGTTCGTCCAGAGCCGAGAGCGATTCATGGAGGAGTTTCGGGTCGGCCAAGTCGGCGGGACGCAATTGGTCACGATAATGTTTGTTCACCCAGGCTACCAGGCGAGCGTAGAGTAGTTCGGTCAAAATGATACCTTGATGCATCGCCGCGAACTCACGCCGGGTCAGAACAATTCTCAGTCGCAAACACGCTGGTCCTCCCCCATTGCGCATGGACTGGCGCACATCCACGTAATGGACGGCACGCCATACGCCACGAGCGAGAAGTTCTTCAATAATTTCAGAGACGCGGCGGCTGCGACGGCATTCTTCGGGCGCAAGCAAGACCATTGAAGAGTCGGCAACGGTGAGAATTTGCGAATTAAACAGATAGGTTTTGACAGCTTCGGAAAGCGAAAGTTGCTGTTTGCTGATACCTATGATTTGCAGCTTTTCCCCGGTTATCCGACGATACCTTCGAGCAATTTCGCCTGATGCCGCCGTAGCGTAGGCGCTGGCGTGATAAATCAAGAGAGACTGGTTGCTCATCGCGGTCAGATCGTTATGGAATGCGCCGGCGTCCGTACAAATGGGTGTGCGTTGGAGGCTCAGCGCCGCTTCGGAGTTCAGCAGGTGGCGATTTTCCAAAGCCACGGCGGCGCCGAGTGTTTGCCGCGCCGGAAATCGACGCGGGTATTTGTCGACTTGATATGGCTCGGGCGAATCAAAAGTAAAAATTTCCAGGCCAGGGGAGCCGTATTCCGGCGCCAGCCGCATGTGATTGGCGGCGCCTTCGTCGCGCAAGGCAATAGCGGTGGGCAGCGGATCGTGAACGACAAAACGTTTGGGATCGGGGAATATTTTACGCAACACGCGCGTGGTGAAAGACGCTTCAATAGATCTGTGCAACTGGGAAATCAGGTTCGCGGGCGTGATGTGCACCCGGTGATCGGCGGTATCCGCAGAAGGGGACACAGTGGCGGCGTTGGCCGCCCACATGGCGGCAGCGCTTGAACACGCCGCAAGCATTAGTGGTGTATCGCGCGCCGCTGCCTGAAGCATGCGCCGGTCGGAACCGGAAAACCCCAGACGACGTAAAAGCGGCATATATGGGCGCTGGTGCGGCGGCAGAACAGCTTGTGGAACGCCGAGGCGCATTACCAATCGCATTTTTTCCAGGCCCTGCAGGGCCGCATGGCGCGGATTTGATTTTCGCCCGCGATTGCGCATAGATGCGAAGTTCCCCGGCGCCAGTCCGGCGTAATGATGTGTCGGGCCGACAATCGAATCGAAATTGACTTCCCAGGCCTTGCTCACGCGACGACTCCAGGAAATGGTTTATCAGGAAGGGCCAGTGTTGGTGTTTCCATCACAGCTACGGGATAGGAACTATAGTCGGCTGCCCAGTATCCGCTGGGCCGTTGATTGCCGCTGTACCCCACGCCGCCGAAAGGCAGTTCGCTGCTGGCGCCGTTGGTGGAGCGGTTGAAGTTGATAACACCGGCGCGAACATGAGAGTAAAAACGCTCAAATAATTCCGCCCGATCGCTCAAAAGCCCTGCGGCCAAACCGAAGCGTGTGTTGTTTGCTTCGGCGATTGCCGCATCAAAATCATCAACTCGAATGACCTGAAGCAGCGGTCCAAAAACTTCTTCATCGGGCCGATGGGCGACTTTTGTCACATCGATAATTCCCGGCGCTAACAGAGTTTTGCAGGGTTCGGATTGTTTTGCATCCAGCAATGACTTTGCACCCCGGGAAAAGAGCTTTTTCTGAGCAGACAAAACGCGTTCGGCAGCCGTTTCAGATATGAGCGGCCCCATGAACGGAGGTGGATCATCAAACGGACCGCCGATACAAATCCTGCGAACCATTTTCAGAAGAACTGAAAGGAATTTTTCGCCTTCTTTGCCGGACGATACGATCAGACGGCGGGCGCAGGTGCAGCGCTGGCCGGCGGTCAGATAAGCCGAAACGATCGTGTGGTAGGCCGCGGCGCGCGGGTCTTTGCATTTCCAGACAACCAGCGGATTGTTGCCGCCCATTTCCAAAGCAAGTATTCGTTGAGGAAAATCGAGTTGACGCTTAGCCAACGCCTGACCGGCAGCGAAGCTGCCGGTGAAAAAAATTGCGTCGAGCCGGGAATCGTCGGCGAGCGCCGAACCGACTGCAGCGGACCCCTGAACCAGATTCAGAACGCCGGAGGGAACTCCCGCTTTTTCCCAAAAGCCAACCATGCGCTGGGCGGTAAGCGGAGCCAATTCACTGGGTTTAAAAACAATTGTGTTGCCTGCCAACAACGCCGGCATGATGTGGCCGTTAGGCAAATGCGCCGGCATATTAAACGGACCGAATACCGCGGCGACGCCGTGCGCTTTATATCGAACCGCACCGGCTGCGTCGGCAAGTGCCAGATGTTGTTCGGAGCGCCGCTCAGAGAAGGCGCGAATCGTCAGGGTGCACTTGCCAATGACAGCGCCGACTTCGTTTAGCGTTTCCCAAAGAGGCCGACCGGTTTCCAAGGCGATGACTCGCGCAAAATCTCCCTGCTTTTGGCGGACCAGATCGGCGAATTTTTCCAATACCGCGCGGCGGCGATCTTGTCCTATTTGAATCCAGGCCGGCAGCGCCTTTTGCGCCGCGGAAACGGCGTCAGTGATTTGCCGCGGATTCGCCGCGGCGCCGGCCCAGAGCAAAGCAGAATCCCACGGCGCGCGAGAGATCATCCGGCGCCCTTTCCCCAGGACCCACCGGCCATCGATGTATAGCGCACCCAATTCACTCATGATTCATGCCCGATGTTATTTAGAGGTCTTTGCGCGCATCATTACATAACGCACGTGATCCCCCGTTTTTATTTCCAGCGCCGCCGCGGTCGCGGCATCTATGGAGACTTGCCCATCGGCCGTGGGTACGACATTCGTCTTGCAGGCGCGAAATCCGGCGAGGTGGGTATTTGAAACCAGATGCGTCGCCTGTTCGGCCGAACCTGGTTGCGAATGATCTAGCAGTTTGTTCACAACTGCTTCACGACTTTCCCGCACCGCGCGAATTTGGTCTCGGGGACAACCGTAGACCGCACCCGCTTCGAAAATGTCGACCAGATTTTGAAACACAAAACCCTCGTCCTGGAGAATTTTGAGTGCGGGCAGCGTGTCGGGATGCACTTTGCCGATTACCTCCTGTGCCGCAGGCTCAAGCAGCGGAATATAAAGCGGATATTTAGGCATCAGGTCGGCGATGAATTGCTTGTCGGCCATGGTCATGTAATCGGCTTTGGGAAAATCGATTTCGAAAAACCACCGCCCCACCGCATCCCAGAACGGCGAACGGCCATCGCGATCGATCACGCCGCGCATTTCGGCGATAACATGTGTTTCGAATCGCGAAGCAAACTGAGCGATAAATAAATATCGCGCCAGCGACAGGAAACGTCCGTTTCCATCTTTACGGTATTCGGGAAGCAAAAACAGGCTGCCGACAATCGCCGGTCCATCATAATTTACCGTCAGCTCAAGAATGGGAATGGTTTTATTGACGTTCAATGCTTTGGATACACATGGCTCACTGCGCAGGCGATAAGAATAAAACGGATCAAAACCACCGACTTTTGAAGTGATGCCGCACACGCCGGCGACACGGCGAACGGCGGTATCTTCGAGAACGAACAAATAGGTTTCACCGCGCGGCTTTTGAACTTTAAGCTCAAAACTCAGCATGCTTTCTTCAATGCGCCGCTGGAGCACCGCGCGATCGGGAGGCAGTGTCGTCATGCCATAGCCGATTTTGCCGGCAATATCGAGTAAAACGTCCAGATCGGTCATCTGTATGGGACGTAAAATGATCATGCCTGCCTCCGTCTAAATTGCGCCCGCAGCGCTTTTCTCTTTCTGCATCTGCTCCATTGTTTCTTCGAGGATCATACATACTTTCTGAATGTCCTCTTCGGTCACCGCGGCAACGGGCATCAGGAAACGGACGCGTGCCGGGTCTGAACCTGCATAAAACGCGATCACGCCATTGTCGAACAAGCGGCGCAGCAAATCTTTGACTACGGCTTCACGACCGTCGAATGGAGTAAATGCGATCATGGCTCCCAGGCCGAAAGGTCCGGAAATCCAGCCGGGATGACGCCGGGCGATCGCTTCCAGCCGGGCAACAATGCTGTGGTGTAACCGGTTGATGCGCCCCGCGGGACCAAATAGATCACCCTGATTCATCCGATCCAAAATGACCTGAGCCGTTGTGATGGCGGCGGTTGAAGCGATGAACGTCTGGCTGAGCAGCCCGGGCTCGGGTTTGAACTCCGGCCGGAAGATTGTGGCGCAAAGCTGCGTGAGTTTTCCAATCGTGACGATGTCGACCAGATCATCGAGGCCAAAATGACTAAAAGCAAACGGCCTGAGCGTTCGGCCAAAAGTTTGTATTTCATCGATCCACACAGGAAGCTGATGCTGGCGCAAAACCGCGATCAAGGCCAGAAAAAAATCCCGGCTGCCGACCCAATAACCGCCTTCGCCCAGAATCAACTCCAGGCACATTCCCGCATGTTGTCCCGGATGGCTTGCCAGATGGGCGCGCAGCGTTTCTACAGCGCGATCGATAGATTCGGCGGGCCGAGTGTGATCGAAAAATGGGACGTAATCCACTTCCAATACTTTGGGCAGACCCACGCGATATTGTGGTTTATCGGTGATTTGCGAAAGCACCATGGTCCGGCCGCAGAAGCAATGTTCGAAAGCCAGTACGCGCGTCGTACCGCGCTTTTTATGAAACATAAGTTTGAGCGCGTTTTCATTGGCCATAGCCCCACTCGTGCTGACAAAGCAATGTTCCAGCGGCGCTCCGCCGGTTTTGGCCATATCCACCATAGTTTGCACCAACTGCACCGCCTGAACGTTTTGCTGGAGATTTCCCTGCATGATCGTGTCGCCGAACGCCGCAGTCATCGCTGCGTCGACCAGGAGAGGATGGCAATGACCCAGGTAATGAACACCAATGCCGCTGATGAAATCGTATTTGACGCTTCCATCGGCCAACTCCACCAGGGAGCCATTGCCCATGCCGCTGCCGAGAAAAGGAAAGTAAAGTGCGCCGCCGCGAAGGCGTGTGAATTGTTCGATCAATTCCTTATATTGCGCCTGGCGTTGCGGGTCCGGCGGTTTGGCGCCGGTAAGACGGCTGGAATGCTCAGCCACGGCCTGCTGCACCAGGGACCGCGACTGTTTAAGACGCGGATCGTTTAAAAATGATTCGGCGATAAGCTCCATGCGTCATCCCGTTTTATGCTTCATATTCGCCGGAAGCGAACTTCATCAGCAATAGCGCCGCAAGCTGAGCCCTCTGGGGCAGCGAATCGAGAAAAATAAATTCTCTCGGACTGTGAATTTCGCCACCCACCGGGCCCAGTGTATCAATGGTCGGCAATCCCGCCGCGGAAAGACGATTGCCATCGCAGGCGCCGCCAGTGGGTTCCCAGTGAATGTTCATTCCCAATTCGTTGGCGCATTCTGAGGCATGCTCCAGCCAACGTTGCAGCGGTTCATCCAGAGGGCGCGGCGGAGCGTGAAAATCGCCATAAAGCTGAGCGGAAAACCCTTCACGCTCTGATACGCCTTTGACAATCTCTTCGAGCACTTCTCTGACGTCATTTTGCTGCCGGCGCTGGGTGCAGCGGACGTTGATTCGGCAGATCGCCAGATCGGGGACCATGTTCAGTGCGGCGCCGCCTTCAACCCGCCCTACATTTACTGTAACGTCGGGCCAGCGGCCATTGATCGCATCGATTTGCAAAATTGCGGAAGATAGCGCGGCAATGGCATTGCGCCCGGAGGAAAAATCACGGCCGGCATGGGCACTGCGACCGCGGACCACCAGAACAAAGTTTCCCGATCCCTTGCGTGCGCCGACAAGATTTCCATTAGAGAGCGCCGGTTCAAAAACCAGGCCAAGATGGCTGCGCCGGGCCGCCTGGGCCAACAGCGGCGCCGAACCGGGTGAACCGATTTCCTCATCCGGATTAATGAGCACTTCCCAGCCGATGTTTTTCGCCCAGGGACTTCGCTCCAGTGCTTCGAGCACCTTGAGCATGACAGCGATGCCTCCTTTGGCGTCGGCGACACCGGGGCCGCGCAAAATTTTATCGTTGACTTTTTGAACTTGTTGAAAGGGGTGATCGTCGGGATAAACCGTATCCATGTGGATGCAAAGGAATACACGTTTTTTCGCCTCCGGCCTCTGGACGAGATGGAGCGCCTGACCGAGCGGGACTTCAACGAGAACGCCATCAGAAGATATTTTTTTCTCCGATTCCAGCGTCAGCCTTTGCATTGGGGGATCAAAAGCGGAAAACGCCTCGGCCAGAAGCTGGGCCATTTGCCGGAGTCCGGGAAGGTTACGACTGCCGGAGTTCACCTCGGCCCATTGTGTGACGCGAAACTCCATGCGTTTTTCTTCCGAAGCGATCCAATCGAGAAATGGTTTATAGTTGTTCATCGCTCCACGCCGGCAGATCGTATCTGACTATCAGATGATATCGGTCTATATGCCGAAAAAACGTGATCCGGGCTCGATTTAATCCGGCCCCGGCCCGGCGAAGAACAGCATGCATGAACGCGGGCTATGACGGACCAAGTGTGGTGATGGTCGCCGGCTTAAACGGAAATTCAGTCAGCAGCTCCTGAGCGTGGCCAACATCCACCGCCTGAAGTTCCGCAAGGTCCTGCTCCAGCGTCTGATAGTCGCCGAGATAAATCCAGCGGCCGCAAATGCTTCGCATGCGCCCCAGAGGCAATTCGCCGCTGAGCACGGTCGCGGTGGCGATTTTGTTCCGGCTTTTGTCGATTTCCGCGCGCGTCGGGCCTTCGCTCGCCATTTTTTCCAGTTCACGCTGCAGAATTTCCTGCACCTGATCTTTGCGCTCCGGATCGCAGGAAGCGTAGGCGAAATAACTTCCTGTTCCATCATGCGGATAAAACGAAAAGTCCGCTTCATCAGCCAGCCCCGGCTCCACGAGCGCCCAGTACAAACGCGATCCGTCGTGATCACCCACGGTGTCGGCAAGAACCTGCGCGGCATAGCGGCGATTATCCTGCGCGGACGGCCCCGGACACATCAATGCAATGTAATGCCGTTTGAGTTTGGGGTCGCTGATGTGGTGCTGCGCACCGCCGGGGTTAGCCTGAGGAAACGACCGTTTGACGTTCAGATGTTCCCATTTGCCGCAGGCTTGCGTCGCGAGTCTGGTTAACTGGTCGAAATCCAGTTTTCCGGCGACGGAAAGGACCATGTTGCCCGGACCATAGTGAGAATCGAAGTATTGTTTCATCTGGTTGCGCTGCAGAGCCCCGATGGATTCCCTGGAACCCAAAACCGAATGAGCCAGCGGATGTGTACGAAAATGATCCGCCATCACCGCTTCATAAAGCACATGTCCGGGGCGATCCAGATAGAGTGCGATCTCTTCGAGGATGACCTTTTTTTCCATGTCGAAATCGGACTCGCGCAACGCCGGACGCATCATATCGGCCAGAAGGTCCAGGGTGCGCGGCAGAAATTCGGGCAGAATGTGCGCCCAGTAACAGGTAACTTCGTTGCTGGTAAAAGCATTGTTGCGGGCGCCCATTTCGTCGAATTCACGGTTGACCTCAGCGGCGCTGCGGCGTGCGGTCCCTTTGAAGAGCATGTGCTCGAGAAAATGTGAAACGCCGGCAACCTGCGGCGCTTCGTCGCGGGCGCCGGTGCGCACCATGAACCCGATGGCGGTGCTTTGGGCATCCGGATTCACCTCGGCTATGACGTCAAGCCCGTTAGGCAATTGTGCGTGATGGAACGTTGCCATAAATTTCTCTGCGACCTCTACGCTTAAAAATCTTCGTTAACTCAGTGTTTGGGCCGGAACCTTTAGCGGCGCCGGACCAATGGTGACGATGGTTTTGGCCGGCGAACCCCGGCGTGCCAGAAACTCGTTGAGTTTTTCCAGCGAAACTTCTTCAATCTTTTGCCGCAATTCATCCAGGGACCGCGGACGGCCGTAGTGATAAAAGTCGTGGGCAATTGCTCCAGCCCGCGCTGCCGAGCTTTCACCATTCATAATCACGCGGCTTTTCATGCCGGTTTTGGCCCGCTGGAGTTCGTCGGCTTCGGCCCCTTTGGTTATTTTGTCGAGTTCAAATAAAAACGCGTCGAGCGTTTGCTGAGCGCGGTCCGGCGCGGTGCCGGAATAGCCGAAGATGGCGCCCTGGGTTTTCAGGCTCGAATAACCGGCGTGAATGGCGTAACACAAACCCTGCTTTTCACGGATTTGAGAAAAGAGCCGTGCCCCCATGCCGCCACTCAAAACGCCGACGGCGAGTTGAACCGCGATGCTATCCGGATCGGACTCCGGGACAGTGTCATAAGCCAGACCGATCTGCACCTGGTTGGTTTGCTGCGCTATGTGCATCGCGCCGCGCGGGGCTTTATGAACCGGCAATTCTACAGGTTCGGTTGGCTTCCATGATCCAAAATGTTTACGAACCAGATCTGCCACAGTCGCAAAATCAATGGCGCCGGCAACGGCCAGAATCGCCTGCTTCGGCGTGAAACGTTTTTGGTAATCGGTGTGGAGCGCCTCTGCGGTGAGTGCGGTCAGATGGGCGCGATCGCCGACCGTGGGTCGGCCAAACGGATCGGGAAAATGCCGCGCTTTGAGCAGCAGGTTGAGTTTCTGTGAGGGTTCATCCTCAATCGCGTCGATTTGCTGAATGGCCAGATCGCGAGCCGGAGCAAAACCGGTTTCCGGCAAGTGCGGGCGTTGGACAACGTCGGCATAAACTTCCAGCACGGCGGGAAGATTATCCGCCAGCATGGACGCGCTGAAGCGCATGAAAACCGTATCCGCCGCGGTCGAACGGTGAATGCCCAGCGAATCCAGATAATCGGTAAGGGCACGATTGTCGCGCTTGCCGGCGCCGCGCATGATCCAGTCGGATAGCACGTTGGCCGAACCGCTCGCCTGCGCTGGATCGTTAGCGGAACCCGCCTTTACCAGCAGCGTCATTGCGGCGGAGCGGACATTGGCAAGTTGTTCGGCAACCAGGGTCAGGCCGTTATCTAATTGCAGCACGAATTGCTTCTGCATCGGAGGTGCACTAGGGGTTGGGGTGACCAAATCTTACTCCTCATCCATATAAAGCCGTTACTAAGGCCTGACTACTTTAGGCGCTTAGCGGTGCTGCGTCGAGGGCAGGGATTTTCCCGGCGATTTAGGGGCTCTTAGTATCTATCTCAAAACATGGCGCGGGCCGGGATCATCGCTTCAGCCCTGTATCATTCCAGGAGCTTGTCCGTCGCTCTTGCCTGCTTCCATCCACTTGGAGGACGGCTTTACTGGCGGCATAAAATGCGTAGAATCGCTGTATGAAATTTCCACGCGCTTCGCTGTGGTTTGGTTTATCTTTCCTGGCATTTTGTTTATCCGCTTCCGCGCAGATGGCGAGTCCGCCGTTGTCACGCGCCGATTGGGGCGCGGAGCTGGCGGCCGTTTCACATAAAAACGGCCAATGGATTATCAAGGGCCAAAAACAGATCGTTACGCTGGATGAAAAAAACCTGGCGCTGGACATCCAGGCCGGACCGGCCAGATGGGATATGGTTGCCTCCGCGGCCAACGATATGCTCGTCCGGTGGCACGGCAAGCTGTTCCCGGTACGGCTGGCCGATGCGCGAAAGATTTCCATAGTGCCCTATGACACCGGCTTTGAAACCGGCCTTATGCTCACCTTAAGCGACTGGAAAAATCCCGCTTCGAATTCCGGGGCGGGATTTGATTTGACGTTGTATCTCACGATGGGGCTTCAAGGTGACGCCGAGGATTTGGAATTCTCCGTCGCTGCCCAGGAAGGCGACGCGGCGGTGTATCAACTCGATTGGCCGACCGCGCTGGATCCGAATGAGGCCGATTTTACCGTCTTGACCAACCGCAAGGGCGACCTGCTCCCGCGCGACTGGCCGAAGGCGTATCTGCCAATTACCAACGGCAGCGCCAATGACCATAGTGTCCTGCAAAGCCACGTGATCGAGGATTGGGCGATGTCGTGGTGGGGATTTGAGCAAGGCCCGTCGGCCATGATGATCATCGTCGAGACGCCCGACGACGCCGCGTATCAGTTTTCGCATCCGGCCGGCGGCCCGACGATAATCGGCCCGCGCTGGCGGGAGTCGCTGGGGCGCCTGGGTTATCCGCGCCAGATGCGCATGTGTTTTTTCGCCAAAGGCAATTACGTGGACATGGCGGAATGTTATCGCCAGTATGTGATGAACACCGGTCTGTTCGTTTCGCTCAAGGAAAAAATCTGCCGCGCACCTGAAGTGGCCAAAATTATCGGTGTGCCGCAGACGCGCATCCGCATTTTGGTCAACCAATCCACCCAAAGCGACCGCTACAGTCCAACCAATCATTACCACCTGACGACGTTCGATGACTGGGCGCAACAGCTTCGTGGACTCAAGGCTTCCGGCGTCAATGACGTGCTGGTGTTCATTGCCGGCTGGGCGCATCTGGGTTACGACCGCCAGCATCCCGATCCGTTGCCGCCGCCGGAAGCCGCGGGCGGCTGGGCGGGAATGAAGCGCCTGACCGACACCTGCCAGGAGCTTGGCTACCCATTCATTTTCCACGATCAATACCGGGATTATTACATCGACGCGCCATCGTGGGATCCGCAGTTTGCCATTCACGAGGAGGACGCCAGCCTGCCGGCCACGGCGTTCCCCGGATCGCGCTTCGGCGATTGGAAACAAGGGCAGATTCCGTTCATGCGCCATTGGGACGGCGGCGTGCAGTCGTATCTTGACGCGCGGTTCATGCTAGGCAATTTGATCAAAAATTATGATTTGTTTTTCCAGCATGGGATTCACCCCGACGGCATTTACCTGGACGTGTTTGGCTACGTGCCGCCGGACGAGGATTTCAACCCGGAACATCCCACGACCCGCAGCGAGGCCATGCAGTCGATTGCCAGTATGTTCAACTGGTCGCGAAACAACCTGGGAGTAGTGTTGACCGAGGCGGGGTCGGACTGGGTGATTCCCTATGTGGATTCGGTCAACCAGTCCGGCGACGTGGGCCAGGCCATTCCGGTGCCGCTGTATCAACTGGTTTATCATGATGCGGTCCTGGTTTCGTTTGGCGGCGGCCGCGGCGAAGGCAAGGAAAATTTGTTGCGCGGCATTTTGTATGGCGGCGTGCCCGAAATGTCCCTGGACACGACCAACCAGGACAGCAATTCACTTGAGTTAATCCGGGAAATGGCGGCGCTGAATAAGCGGGTGGGACTGTTGGCCATGACCAACCACGAATTTCTGAATCAGGACCGCAGCCAGGAACGCACCACCTTTGCCGACGGCACGACGGTGACGGCGGACTGGAAGGCCGGCACGGTGAAAATCGAGCCGGCATTGACCAAGGCGGAATTGAACGCAACTGGCATAGAGCCCTCTAAGTAAATGTGCTCGTCGCGGGGAGAGTTATAGCTCAGGCTCTCCAGCCCGAGCCATACAGCCCTGTGGTGGAAACCCGGGGCCCGTCTTTCAAATATCAAATTTTAAATTCCTTATTTGCTCTACTGATCATCTGTTCGCCTGTTCTAACTTCTCGGCGCGGAACGCGCCGCCACTACCGTCTCAGAACTTCCGACTCGGTGGCCTCGCTGCCGCTCTCTGTGGCTAAAAATCAGGCATTTCCCCGGTTTGAAGGAATTGTTCGATCTTTTGCGGCAGCGAGCGGGTTGCCGACCAGGGCACTTTGCTGATCTTCCAATCAGCCTGCTGATAACAGGCAAAAATTGCATCGGTGAGCCGGGCAACCGCGGCAAAATCCGTGATCGGCTTTACGCCCGTGCGGATCGCGGCGGCAAAACTGTTAAATACCCGCGAGTCGCCGGTAAAAATTCCGCGGTCATCGTTGAATTCCTCAACGCTTTGCCCTTGAATAAACAAACGCCCAATTCCTTTTCCTGCTCCATCCCATGTCGCGCGGCCTTTTTCACCTATCAGTTCGATTTCCACCTGATCGACGGCGTTGCAGGTGGTGGCAGCAAGGGTAAAACGCGCCTGGTCGCCGGCGACGGTAGCGGTGACAAACGCCGTGTCTTCCATTTCCAGCGTCGGTGCTTCATGGAAGCGATAAAGTTTGGCGCGAATATCATCCAATGGCGCGGGAATCGGCCATTCTTCGCTCGAGGCCAAAATCATGGCCTGGGCGATGTGATGGCAGGCCTGATTAAACATGACGCCATCGAGATTCCAGGCGGGACCGATCATTTTTCTGCCGGCCCATGCGGAGCGGGCATAATATTTCTCGTCCCGCGACCAGAGGCTGGCAACCTTCACCTGACGGATTTTGCCTATGGCGCCGGCGCGCAATTTATCGCGAAGCATAAGCATGGATGAGCGCCCGGCGTGCTGCATCTGCACCGCGCCGATTTTTTTTACCGCCGCCGCGGATTCGATCATCGCGCGGCAATCTTCGGGGTGCACGGCCATGGGTTTTTCCACCAGGACGTGTTTGCCGGAGGAAAACGCCTCAAGTGACATTTGACGATGCAGATGATGCGGCGCGGCGATGCAGACGGCTTCCACGTTCGCATCGGTCAGAAGTTCGTGATAATCGCCGTAGACTTTTCCGCCTCGGCTGGTGATTGGTGCGATTTGCGGAGCCAGTTCGGATTCGCCCGCCCGGCGATCGAAAGCGGCGACCAGACGGAAATTAGGATTTTTTTGCAGTTCCGCCACGTGCTGCGGCGCGACGAGGCCGCGAAGACCAATTTGCGCGATGCGGATCGGATCGGTTACCGGCGGCGGGTTCCAGGCGGGTGAGGGGTTCATACGTACATCATGAATGAAATCGCTCAAACTCTCCAGACATTATTTTGCACCCACACAGAAGAGAAAAATTTCACCACGACGACACTACGAATCCGCAGATTGCGCGGATTGACACAGATTTAACCACGAAAAATGTGAAAAGACACGAAACGATCCACAGCGCCTCTAAGAGCCTGTAACTACATAGTCGGGTTTATTGCTCCTGTTTTTGGGCCTTCTAAGCGCTACAACGTTACAAAGGCTTATTTTATAGAGTATTTCGCACTTTCTGATCCGTAACATGATTAGTGCTTGTTGCGCCTTTAAGAGTGGAGGAAACATCTATATTTTCAGGGGTTGTAGCGCTGTAGCGGTTAGATTTTTCCCACTCAAGCAAATAGCTCTCAAAAGTATTACAAAACGCGGTCAAGACAATAAAACCACTGATTACAACGTAGGGGATAGGGAACAGGCCACAGGCCATAGTTTTTAACCACCCTTCGACGTAGCTCAGGGCGGGCAAAACGACACCACGACACAGCGGAGGAGATAGGGAATAATGCCGCGAGGCCACCCGTTGATATTTACTTGTCAAAGAACCGGCTTTAAGAGCCTATACACTGAATAGGGAAACCATTTGCATAAAGAACCAATTTTTTGCCACAGAGATCACAGAGAGATATTTTTACCGCGAAGAGGCGAAGAGGTTGAAGGATTTTTTTCGGCAGCAATCAATATCAATTCCCATTGCTCTGAAGCTGCTGTGCCCGCTCAGCCCAATATTGTGCCTGCTGTTCGTCCTGCGCCACACCCACTCCTTGGCTGTACAGAATTGAAAGCCACTTACATGCATTTACATCACCCTCCTCTGCTGCTTTCTGAAACCAATTAAATGCCTGGGTGGAATCCTGTTGTGTTCCCAGACCCTTTTCATAGAGATAACCCAAGTTGTATTCTGCAGCTACAACACCCTGAGTTGCAGCCTTTTGAAACCAATTAAAAGCCTGTGCATCATCCTGGTCCGTGCCCAAGCCATGTAAATAGAGAGAACCTAAATTGACTTCTGCAAGTGCATCACCTTGTGCCGCAGCTTTTTTATACCAATTGAACGCTTGAGTGTAATCCTGCATCGTTCCCTGGCCTTTCTCATAGAGTGTACCTAGGTTGGTTTGAGCATCTATAAAACCTTGCGCTGCCGCCTTTTGATACCAATTAAATGCCCGTATGTAATCCTGTGGTACCCCATGGCCCTGTGCATAAAGATATCCCAAGTTGTATTCCCCGCTTGCACTACCCTGATCCGCAGCTTTCTGAAACCAGTTAAATGCTTGCATGTAATCCTGTTGTATTCCTTGGCCATACTCATAGAGATAGCCCAAATTGACTTCCGCTACTACAACGCTTTCCTCTGCTGCTTTCTGAAACCAGATAAATGCCTGAGCGTAGTTCTGCCGAATACCTTGGCCTTTTAAATAAAAAAGGCCCAGAGCATCTTCCGCAAGTGCGTTATCTTGCGCCGCAGCTTGTTGATACCAATAAAAGGCTTTGATGTAATCTTGCTTCGTTCCCAGGCCCCTCGCATATGCATCGCCTAGAATGTTTTCCGCATTCGCATTACCTTGTATTGCGGCCTTCTGAGCCCAGTTGAACGCTTGGGTGTAATCCTGCTTAGTTCCCAAACCTTTGGCATAACAAAGACCAAGCCCAATTTCCCCTCCCACATTACCCTGCGCCGCGGCTTTCTGATTCCAAATGAAGGCAGCCGCGTATTCTTTGTTTAAATAGTAGTAAAGGCCTAGTTCACTTTGGGCTTCAGCATCACCGGAATAGGCCCCGGCCTGAAGTTCCGCCAATGCTGAAGCATCACCTTTAATTGCTGCCTGAGCTAATGCTGGGTAATCAGGAGCAGTTGTAGTCGCGGCAGGCGCTGTTGTGGTTGTCGCATTCGCTGGCAATGACCACGAGCTTAGCGCCACCGTCATGCACGCCAGAGAAATCAAAACATTCCGCATAGCTTTTTTCCTACTGAACCAAAATAAAACGTCAATTCCCATTGCTCTGAAGTTGCTGTGCCCGCTCAGCCCAATATTGAGCTTTTTGTTGATCTGAAGTAACACCCAATCCTTGGCTGTACATGTAGGATAGACTTTTACAGGCATTAATATTATTTTGTAAGGCTGCTTTTTGAAACCAGTAAAACGCTTGTGCGTAATCTTGCGCTGTTCCCACCCCCTTAGCATAAAAAACGCCCAAATTGTCTTGAGCCTCAGCCATACCCTGCTCTGCGGCCTTCAGATACCAATTAAACGCCTGATTATAATCCTGCGATGTTCCCGAACCGAGATTATATAAAGTAGCTAGAGCAAATTCTGCATTTGCATAACCTTGTTCGGCAGCTTTTTGATACCAATTGAATGCCTGTGTATAGTCCTGTAATGTTCCCAGTCCTTTTTCATAAAGAGCGCCCAATGAATATTCAGCTTCAATATAGTTCTGCATTGCTGCTTTTTGAAACCAGTAAAATGCTTGTTGATAATTCTGTCGCGTACCCAAGCCCTGAATATAAGCATAGCCCAAATTGTATTCTCCTTGAGCAACATCTTGTGCAGCTGACTTTTGGAACCAATTGAAGGCCTGAACGTAATCTTTTCTCACACCTATACCATTGCTATAATCAACACCAACATTATATTCAGCAATAGCAAATCCTTGTTTGGCAGCTTTTAAATACCAATTAAATGATTGCGTGAAATCCTGCGCCACGCCCTCGCCGGTTGTGTAACAACTACCCACGCTATCCTCAGCACCCGCCAACCCCTGTTCGGCGGCTTTTTTGAACAAATAGAAGGCTTTTACATAGTCCTGTTTCGTCCCTAAGCTATTTGCATAACAGTAACCCAGATTATATTGTGCTTTTGCATGACCTTGTTCAGCGGCCTTCTGAAACCAATTGAAAGCATCATCGTATTGATTACCAGAATAATAATATGCACCCAAGTCGTATTGAGCATTGGCGTTGCCGGAATTAGCTCCTGCCTCAAGTTGGGCTAGTGATTGGCTATCGCCTTTAAGCGCCGCTTGTTCCAGCGTGTTGTAATCAGGTGCGGTTGCAGTTGCCGCATTCGCCAGCGATATCCATGCACTCAGTACTGCGACGAAGACAACAAGAATTTGGAAATATTTCATTGGCATATTCAAGCTCATATTTCATACGACGGGCAATATTAATCACCGTATCCTTTCAAACCCCTGCTGTTGCCGCCGTTATGCTCTTGCGGTGGCATATCGCGTTGCCTCAAATGCTTCACCATTTTTCTTTCTACAATGAATGCCAAAACCGCCAGAGATATAAGTATTACACCCAATAATCCGATTGGATTGATTTGTGAATTAATAATAAAAAGCCTTGAGAAATACCTATAAAAACCTGCCGCAAACAATGGTTGATATCCAGGATGCGTATATGACGACACAAATGCAAAAAATATTACAAATGGAGTAAGCAAAAGAAAAGATAATGTTATACGACGAAGTCTCCAAAGCTGCGTTATGATCCGGTCATTTGGCGCCGGTGATTTTTCTCTCAGAAGCTCTCGCAGCGACATTCGATAATTTGATTGAGGTATATTCTGATTTTTGACATAGGTGAGAGACTTGCCTTGATTCAGTTTTTTCCTATATCGCATATTGGAATAGAGAAATATAAGAGTCAAAAGCAAACCAAAATATAAAAAGAAGTGGTCGCTATTCATAATCAGTTGGAGCATAAAATTACCGCTTCAAATTTGAAATTGCACATTTAGTTTATCATGGAACCCCTGATCAATCACCGCACAATGCAGTCCCCTTTTGGCGCTATTTGCAAGACAAAAGCTCTTGCCCGACAATGCGGGGCTTGATTAGGCTCTGCCCAGGAGAACAACTGCGTGGTGGTTAAGCGTACTCTGAAGATCCTATTGCTTATGGTGATGGCCACGGTCATTATCGGCACGATTTTGGCCGTGGGCATGTCCGCGCCGCATGCCCAGCCGGAAAGCCTGGCCATAGCCTCCAGCCCTCCGCCGCCGCTGAGTTTAACTTTTCCGCTGGACGGATTGCCGCCGATACGCGGCTTTTCCATGCAGCTAGATGATCCGGATGGGCTCAAGGGCTATTTGCAGGCAATTGACGATTTATCCAAAGCAGGATGCCCCTGGATTAATTTCGTCATCAATGCCCGCCAGCACGACATCCACGCGGAAACGATTGCGATGAACGATCAGGATTCGCTTTCGCCAGCGGACATTAAACAGGTTTTGCTTTATGCCCACCAAAAAGGCATTCAGACCATGCTGATGCCGATCGTGCTGCTGGATGTTGCGACCGGCGACGAATGGCGCGGCAAGATCGCTCCTAAGCACTGGAACGACTGGTTCGATTCCTACCGTGCATATATCACGATGACGGCGCACTGGGCGCAGGAATGCCACGTGGGAATTTTTGCGGTGGGAAGCGAACTGATTTCCACTGAAACCATGATCTACCAGTGGCGACGCGTGGTCTACGCCGTCAAAGCGGTTTATTCCGGCAAGCTCACATACAGCGCGAACTGGGACCATTACGATTACGTGCGGATATGGAACCTGCTGGATTACATTGGGATGAATTCCTATTACGATCTCTCGGACGTTCCGGCCCCGCCGGTGGATGAGGTTATCCGTACATGGACACCGATACAGCGGAATATTTTCAACTTTGCGCGCCACGAAAAAAAACCCGTGCTGCTGACGGAAATCGGCTGGGACAACCTGCAGAACACGCTCAAAGAACCGTGGGACTACGTGGGCACGGGTACAATTGACCCAAACGTGCAGTTGCGGGCGTATCAGGCGTTTGTGCAGGTGTGGCGCAATCAGCCGGAGAATGTGTTTGTGGGGGCGATGATCTGGGAATGGCAGCCCGGTGCAAAACCATCGGATTATGGAACGTATTCATTGCAGGGCGAGCCGGCGCTGCCGCTGGTGATGCACTGGGTAACAGGAAAATAACGTGAAGTTAAAACGAACGGATTATTGCGGCGGCTTGAGAAAAACCGACATTGGCCGGGAAGTGACGCTGGCGGGCTGGGTGCAGTCGTACCGCGATCACGGCGGTCTGGTATTCATCGACTTAAGGGATCGCGAAGGTATAGCGCAAGTTGTATTTCATCCGGAACAGACCGCGGCGCACACAACCGCAAGACAACTGCGAAACGAAGACGTGGTGGTGGTGCACGGCAAAGTGGTCGAGCGCGGTCCGGGATCGGTGAATCCGAAAATCCCGACCGGAGAAATCGAAGTCACCGTGGAAGAAGTCAAACTGGCCAATAAGGCCGATGCGCCGCCGTTTTTACCGTCGCAGCATGAACCGGTGAATGAAGATACGCGTCTCAAATATCGTTATGTGGACCTGCGACGCAAAAGCATGACCGAAGCAATGGTTTTCCGGCATCGCGTAACCAAAATTATGCGCGACTATTGCGACGAAAACGGTTTTCTGGAAATCGAAACACCCATTCTCTACAAAAGCACGCCCGAAGGGGCGCGCGAATTTCTGGTGCCCGCACGGCGGCAGGCGGGACAGTTTTATGCCTTGCCGCAGAGCCCGCAGCTTTTCAAACAGGTGCTGATGGTCGCCGGAATGGACCGGTACATGCAGATCGCCCGCTGTTTCCGCGATGAAGATTTACGCGCCGACCGGCAGCCGGAATTTACGCAGCTCGACCTGGAAATGAGTTTCGCCGATCGCGAAGATGTGATCGAACTGGTGAGCGGCCTGATTGTTCGGCTGTGGAAAGAATGCCTGGACGTGCAGCTTCCATTGCCTTTCCCACGGATAGGCTGGCAGGAGGCGATGGACCGCTTCGGCATCGACCGGCCGGACACACGCTATGGACTGGAACTCACTGACGTAAGCGACCTCGTAATTAAAAGCGAATTCGCGGTGTTTAAAGATGCCATCACCGCAGGCGGAAAAGTGAAAATGATCGCCGTACCCGGCGGCGCGGCGCTGACGCGCAAGCAATTAGACGCGCTGACGGAAGATGCCAAAAAATTCGGCGCCAAGGGTTTGGCGTGGATCAAAGTGGGCGGCGAGGCGGGCGCTGGCGCCATGGGCGGACCGATTGCCAAATTTATCCCCGCCGAGATTCAACAATCGCTCCGGCAAAAATGCAAGGCCAACGATGGCGACCTTTTGCTGGCTGTTGCGGACAAAGTCGAAATCTGTTGGCGCGTGCTCGGCGAATTAAGGCAGACGCTGGCGCGGCAATTGAACCTGATTCCGGAGGGAAAATACAACTTTTTGTGGGTGGTGGATTTTCCAAGTTTTGAACGCGATCCGGCGGCGGGCCGGTTCATCGCGCGGCACCATCCATTCACCGCCCCAGTCGAGGCCGATTTGCTGCTTTTGGACACGGATCCGGAAAAAGTGCGGGCGCAGGCTTACGACATCGTGCTCAATGGCATTGAAATCGGCGGTGGTTCGATTCGTATTCACCAGCGGGAAGTGCAATCGAAAATATTTTCACTTCTGGGCATCAGCCCGGAGGATGCTCAGAAAAAGTTCGCTTTTCTGCTCGACGCGCTGCGTTTCGGAGCGCCGCCGCACGGCGGCATTGCCCTGGGGCTCGACCGGCTGATCATGCTGATGCTCGACCGTCAGAGCATTCGTGAAGTGATCGCGTTTCCCAAAACGCAGAGCGGCAGCGATTTGATGACCGAGGCGCCGTCGCCTGTGGATCCCAAACAACTGGCGGAACTCTCCATCGCGGCTATTCGACCGCCGGAGACGGCGCGATAAAATCGCGCCAAAGCTCAAGAAAGTGGAAGGTAGAAAGTTGAGAATGGGTCCAGGACCTGTCTGATAAATCCTAGGGAGCCGCGTTTGGCCCCCAGGCGGACAGATGCAAGGAAGAGCGACGAGGGTATATTCGACAGATAATATGATGAGGAGCGATGACGCCGCAGATGGCCGCTTGGGGGCCAAACCCTTCGGGACAAGGCTGCTTGATCCCGAATCCTGCGTCGCTCCTCCTCAATGTATCGTCTATGCTTGATACGCTTCGTCGATGCTCCTTGGCTCGTGGCCAGGCAGCCGATGTCGCGGCCCCGATGATTTATCAGACAGGTCCTAAGATGTTAGATCGCACAAGAACCAAAATCGTCATTACCATGGGCCCGGCATGCGCCAAGCCCGAGGTTTTCTCGCAGATCGTCCAGACCGGCGCTTCGGTGATCCGGCTGAATTTTTCGCACGGCGATCTGGAACAACGTAAAAAATTTCTGGATGCTGCACGGTCGATTGACGCGCAGCCGCCGCTGGCGTTCATGGGCGACGTATGCGGGCCGAAAATCCGTGTCGGCAAAGTGGTTAACGAAGGAATCCCTGTTCGGCCGGGGGACAGTTTTGTTATTCAACGCGAGCCGATTGTCGGCTGCAACGGCGTAATCAGTTCCAACTATCCAGCTCTCGTCGACGACGTGCAGGTGGATCAAAAATTTCTCATTGACGACGGAACCATTCGCGCTGTGGTCATGGAAAAAAAACGCGATTCGGTGCGCTGCACTGTAACGCAGGGCGGCGTGATTTTATCCAACAAGGGAATTAATTTACCCAACACCCGGCTTTCCATTCCCAGCGTGACCGAAAAAGACTGGCAGGACATCGACTGGGCCATCGCCAACAATCTCGACTATCTGGCGCTCTCTTTTGTGCGAACCGCCGCGGATATTCAGCAGGTGCGGCGTTACCTGGACGAACGCCGAAGCGACATCGACCTGATTGCCAAGATCGAAATGCCGCAAGCGGTGGACGAACTGGACGCGATTTTAGAAGCGTCCGACGCCGTGCTGGTGGCGCGCGGCGACATGGGCGTGGAAATGGAGCTCACGGCGGTGCCGCTGATTCAAAAGAAAATTGTGGCCGCGGCGCACGACGCCGGAAAGCCGGCCATTGTGGCGACGCAAATGCTCCAGTCGATGGTGGAGAGCCCTTCGCCGACACGCGCCGAAGTTTCCGACGTGGCCAATGCCATCCTCGACGGCGCCGATGCGGTGATGCTTTCCGGCGAAACAGCGGTGGGCAAATTCCCGCTGGAAGCGGTCAAGGTGCTAAGGGACATCGCGGAAAAAACCGAACACTACGTCGCGCAGGAACATCGGCAAACCCTTCCGCCGCGGCTTTTGCAATTGAGCTTTCATCGTACGGCGGCATTGGCGCACGGGGCATTGTCGATCGCGCGGGATGTGAACGCGCGGCTGGTCGTGGTTTGGTCGCAGGCGGGCGGTTCGGCGCGGTATTTATCCAAAAATCGGCTGCCGATTCCGGTGGTGGCGCTTTCCACCGATGCCGGCGCCGTGCGGCGAATGGCCCTTTATTACGGCGTGACGGCCAAACAGGCCCAAATTCCGGCGCACTTTGACGACCTGCCGGCGATGGTGGATGATCTTTTACAGAAAATGGGCTGGGCACAAATGGGCGACCGTGTGATTATCGCCGCCGGCGCTCCATTGGGGACGGCGGGAGCGACCAACAGTCTGAGCATTCATACAATCGGCGAACGCGTGCGGTGAGGGCGGCGGTGATCAATATGATCAAGCATGGCAGCATTCTTGTTCTCTTTGCCGCGGCGGCTTTATTAACCCTGGCGGGATGCACCTATCGCCACGATTATCCCGTTGGAGTACCGGGCTGGCACTCCGATGACTACTCCATCGTTTTTGGCATGCTTCATGAGGATCCGAATGACCCGGAAAACTGGAGCATCCGCTACGCGCCAATCGACTCGACGGACGAATATGGCGGACAATTTGCGATTGAGCCGGTGGACCGGCTGGTAGGTTATTCTGACGGCGACCTGGTGGAAATCACCGGCAAGCCGCTGCCGGGGTCAAAAAATCCCGCAGGCACCGGATCGCTCTACAATATGTCGGGAATCCGGCTGTGGCTCAACAGCGCCAATCCCACACTGCTGACGAAGTAGGCGGCGATATTAGCCACAGAGGGCACGGTGAGAAATTTTAACCACGACGACACGACGATTTTGAACCACGAAAATATTTTTTAACGCAGAGGCCGCAGAGGTGACACGGAGATTTTTAACTTTTTACCGCGAAGAGGTAAAGAGCATAACTAAGGTTATGGTTGAACTGGGTTGCTGGGCTGCGGCGGTTCAATACGGACTTCTATATAACGAAGAAGCAAACTGATCAATGAACAGAGAAATATGGCGGCTTCAAGGCATATAAGAACAGGAACCGATTTTGAATCCGCGGCAAATGGTCCATTGGGATGTAGGCTTGCAAAGGCTCCCAATAAACAAACTAACAACATGACCAAAGACAATACCATTGAGATGCCCAGCATCATCATTTTTTTTCCACGAGCAGATTGCAAACAAAGAAACACGAGGCTTCCAATCACAATAATATCGCAATTAAAGGCATATTTATTCGAATTTATAGATGCTCTATAAGCGTCACATGCGAATGCTGATATGCTAGCAAGTTGTGGGATCATAAATGCATGTTTGGATATTCTTGTTAATTTTAGATCATGTGAGAGAGATGATGTCATCGATGAAAGTGGACTTACACGCCAAGGCGGTGTAAAATTTATGACCAGAACACCCAATAGACCGACGAATAGACATATATATTCCATTGGTTTTAATATTTCATGTGACATTCCAGGCAGCGTAAGTACTTTTGAATAAATTATGATTCCCAAAAGTGATATGGTTACCCATAATATTACAAACAAGAATTGATTAAATGCAGACTTTTTAGCAGTTTCTTTTACTAGTCTGACTGATTGAGAAGGCTCTTTACCCGCAGCCCTAGATTGAGATGGATTTTCTTTTGAATCATCATTTTCCATGGATCACCAGGATTATTTGATCGCTGTATTGTAGCAAAAATTTCGGCCTGCTATCCGCTAAGTTCCTGATAATAGCGGCGCATCAGTTCGGCGCGGGACAGTAAACCCTTAACAGGGTGCGGCTGGTGACGGGCCGGCGCATGATCCATTACGGCCAGATGAGAAACCTCATGGCGTGTGAACATGGCCAGGGCCACGTCGAGCGTATCGTGAAGTTTGAGCGGCGGAATGTCGGTACGCAACACTTCGCCCACTAAAAGCAGCGGAGCCGCCATCGGTTCGAGCATCACGGTTTTCAGATCGTCGATGGTTAAAATTCCCAGATACTTTCCCCCCGAATCGACCACGACGAAAATGTCCGTGCCATCGTCCCGGCTGCGCGCCAAAATGTTGGAAAGTGGCTCAGATGGGTGAGCTGTAGGCACGCCAACCAGGGCAAGCTGGTCCACGCCGATGCGCTGCAGGGCGCTGATGCCCACCGCGGCGCCGAGGTGAACGCCCATGTGCTTGAGCGGCAGGGTATATATGCTTTCACCCACGAGGATCTGCTGGATCAGCGTGGCAGTCACCGCGGCCAGCATGATCGGCAGCATGACGGCGTAGTTGCGCGTGAGTTCAAAAAGCAGGATGATGGAAGTAAGCGGCGCCTGGATCACCGCGGCAAGCACGGCGCCCATACCGACCAGGGCAAACGTGCTGGGATCGATTCCCGGGCGATAACTCCGGATCACTTCACCCACCACGCCGCCGCCCGTTGCCCCGATGAACAGCGCCGGGGCGAACACGCCGCCGGAGCCGCCGGAGCTGAGCGTAAAGATAGTAGCGGCGATTTTCAGCCCGCAGAGCGCGATTAAAAATTCCAGCAGAAGCAGGGTTACGTGCGGACCGGCGAACCCGGGACGGCTGTACCAGACGGGATTGATGATGGATTGAATGGTCGGGTAACCGGTGCCAAAAATGGGAATCTGGCCCTGGGCGAACTGGCTTTGCATGAATCCGTCCTTAAAAAACAGCATCAGCACCACGATGCCGCAAAGGCCGGAGAAAATGGCGCCCAGCGCCGGAAGCCAGAATTCGCCCAGACGTTTGCTAATGGCTTCGGCGGCGTCTTCGACCATCACATAAAGGCGCGTAAAAAGCACCGCCAGCAGGCCGCAGATGATCCCCAACAGCAGGTAATAGGGCATGAGGTGAAAGGTAAAGACAAAAGTCTGCGCGCCCTGAGCGGGCATCTGAAACAGGCCGCGGACCGCCCCGCCGCCGGAAAGCCAGACGTACATGGTGGTGGAAATCACCGAGCTGATGACGATGGGCGTAAGGGTGCGGACGGAAAAATCGCGCAGGAGAACTTCCATGGCAAACAGAACGCCGGCGATCGGCGCGCCGAAGACCGCGCTGATGCCCGCCGCGGCGCCGCAACCGACGAGCACGGGCAGATTGCGGCGCGAAAGGCCGAAGATTCCGGCGATCAGCGAGCCGATGGAAGAACCGATGACGGCGATGGGCGCTTCGGGGCCGGCCGAACCGCCGGAGCCGATGGTGAGGCTGCTGGCGACGAGGGTTTCCACCCCGAGGCCGGGATGGAGTTTGCCCGACTTGCGTGTGAGCGAATAGAGAATGCCGGCCAGGCCGTGAAGGCGCACACTATCGCGGCGCCAAAGCCGGCGCCACAGAACCATAACCACTGCGCCAAACGCGGGGATCAGGGGCAACAAAAAATAATGGGACGGCAAAACGGCGGCTTGGGTGAATTCGACCATCGGCTGATAGTAATAAGTTGCCATCAGCCACAGGCATTTTTCGAATAGCCAGGTGGCGGCGCCGGAAGCGGCTCCGACTAAAAAGGATAGCGCCACCAGGAGGGTCTGCTCGCGGATGCCCCAGGCGGCGAGTTTTTGCTGCATGCGCAATTGCACTGCGAGAATCGCGTGCCTAAGGGAAGCGAATAGGGGTTTCAGGATCATCGGAGCATTCTAGACGCAAATAAAACGAAGAAAAATGTTCGCCACAAAACGTTCACCACAGTGGACATAGGGTGCCACCAAGGGCACAGAGTTAACCACGAAATACACGAAAAAGCACGAAAAGTTTTTTACCGCGAAGAGGTAAAAAGCATAACTAAGGTTATGGTTGAACTGGGTTGCTGGGCGGCTGCTGACTAAGACCGATCTCTTTATAACGAAGAATCAAGCTGATAAAACCACAGAGAAAAACTGCGGCTTCAAGGCATATAAGAACAGGAACCGATTTTGAATTCGCTATAAACGGTCCATTGGGATGCAAGTTTGCAAAGACCCCAAACAAACAACCCAAGAACATTACCAATGACAGACCTATCGAGACGTCCAATCCTATTTTCTTTTTTCCACGAGCAGCTTGCAGACAAAGAAATACAAGGCTCGCAATTATGATGATATCGCATATAAGGGCATAATTATCAGAATTTACCCATGCCCTATAGGAATCGCAGCCAAATGCCGGTATGCATATTATCTGAAGGAATAAAAATACAAGCTTAAATTTCCTTGTTGATTTTAGATCAGGCGAAATGGAAGAAGGCGGAGTTGGAGGTTGAATTCCCTTTAAAAGATTGGCGCCTGTTAAAATCTTAACGCCAAATAAACCAGCAAGTATCATTATGCCCAATTCCGCATGATCATAGAATATAGGTTTCCTAAGCATCTGATGATATATTATGAATCCCAACACACCAACGATAATGCATAATATTGCAAACATACCAAATTTATTTTCAGAATTTAGTTGTTCTTGTGTTCTTTTCATGGCTTTAAATATCGTCTTTTATTAACCTGAATGGATGGATCACCAGATTTATTTGATCGCTGTATTGTAATAAGATTTAAGTGACATCATCAAAGAGCCCATCCGAATCTTAATTGATTCAGGACGCGGTAGTTTGCTCCGCCGCCGGAACTTTCAATTCCCGCTTGAGGATTTTGCCCGCCGGGGAACAGGGCATCGCGTCGAGAAAATAAACGTCGCGCGGCGTTTTGTATGGCGCCAACTGCTTGCGGACAAAGGCGCGAATCTCATTGGCATCCGGTTTTTTCTCTACATTCGGTTCAAGCTGGACGAACGCCACCGGCACTTCGCCGCGCTGCGGGTCCTTGACGCCGATGACCGCGGCCAAAAGCACCGCCGGATGCTGCCGAATCACTTCTTCAATTTCGGTGGGCACAATTTTTTCGCCGGCCATGATGATCAATTCCTTTTTGCGGCCGGTGATGAATAAAAATCCCTCGCCGTCTATGCGGGCGACGTCGCCGGTTTTAAACCAGCCGTCGGAGGTGAGCGCCGCGGCGGTTTCCGTTGGTTTATTCCAGTAGCCCTTCATGACATTGGGGCCTCTTACCCATAATTCGCCGTCCTGGTTGGGGCCTAGCGGGTGATCTTTATCATCGACGATGCGCAGCTCGACGCGCGGCAGCGGCTTGCCGACACTGCCGGCCTTGTACGCCCAGGGCGTATTAAAGCTGACCATGGGGGAAGTTTCCGTCAGGCCAAAGCCTTCGAGCAGCGTGATGCCAAAATCATTTTTGTATTTCTCGATCAGAGATTTGGGCAACGGCTCGCCGCCGGAGATGGCGTAAATCACGCTGGAAAAGACTTCTTTAGCCGCAGTTTTGGCGCTGGCCATGTGGGCATACATGGTGGGCACGGCGATGAGCACCTCGATTTTGTGCTGCTGGATCGCCTGCAGGACCGCGGCGGGATTGAAGCGCGCCTGATAAACGACCTTGCATCCCAGGCTTAGCGGCGCCAGGCCGCATGCCATCAACCCCAAGGCGTGAAACATGGGCAAAATTCCCAGAAAAGTCATGTGCGAACTGAATCGAGCCAGAACGATGGAATCTTCGACGTCGGAATCGAGATTGGCGTTGGTGAGCATGACGCCTTTGGAAACGGCGCTGGTCCCGCTGGTGTACATGATCACGGCCGCTTCGTCGGGGCGGCGCGGCGGCAAACGCCGGGGCCAGGGGATTTTTTTAAACGATAAATCTTCCATGAAAACCACTTTGAGACCCGCGGCGATAAGGGCAGCGGCGTGATCCTTGAAAAAGCGAATGGTGAAAACGGTTTTTAGGCCGGCGTCGCGGCAGATGTCGACCAGTTCTGGCGGACGCAGAAGATAATTCAGCGGCACAACCATGCGCCCGGTCCAGCGGCTGCCGATAAAAGCAACGGCGAAAGCGGCGGACTGCGGGATCAGCAGACCGACGCGCTGTTGATCGCCGGCGGCGTGATCGACGTGGCCGGCCATGATGTTCGAACCGCGGCGCAACTGACGGAAGGTGATGGAGCGGCGATCATCGACGATGGCGATCTGATCGCCGCGGATGCGACCCTGTTCTAAGACTTTTTCAAAAAGCATGCTCTACAACTTTCACCACGGATTACACGGATAACACGGATAACACTGATGATTCTTACCGCAAAGGCGCGGAGACACAATGGTTTTGAACCTCGAAATATACGAAAAGTCACGAAAAAATTTTTTACCGCGAAGGCGCGAAGACTAAGAGATGGGCTGGCGCACCGAGCGGTATGTTGACCCCTCATGCCTTGGCGGATTAGCATCAAATATAACTTCATCCTTTCTCTGGCTAAGGAATCCACATTATGACCCGACACGAAATTGCCACGCTTGCCTGCAAAATTCTTGCTCTGTGGGCATTTGCAGAAGCCATACTGACCTCTACTGGAATCATAACTTCGGTGGTTTTTCTTTTTAGTCACGAGCCTCAATGGCCAAACTTCTTTTCGATTGTCTATTTATGCACCACGCCAATCGGAATGTTGATTATTGGCTTAATTTTATGGTTCCGTGCTCCTGGCATCGCCGCCAGGATGGTTTCATCTGATCCAGCCGTAGTAACTCGAGCCGATATCAATCAGGAATCTGTTCTTTCAATTGCTTTCGCGGCCATTGGAGTGTTTATCTTCGTCCCTGCTTTGAACACAATGGTGCGGACTGTGCTTGGTTTTATGTCCGGCGACGGTAACTGGGAATTTGTTGCTCCTATAAGTTGGATCCACCTGATTTTTCAACCAAATTTCTGGTCATCGATTGTCGAGTTGGGGTTGTCAATCTGGTTGATCTTTGGCTCCCGTGGAATTGCTCACTTCGTGCTTTGGGTGAGAAGCGCGGGGCCTAAGAGTGGGAACGAAGAAACGGGAAAATAAGATTTTTCACTGCGAAGGTGCGAAAATTAAGAGAAACTATGGATTATATAGTTAGAACGAATATCCAGAGTCGTCGCTCTCGTTGATTTAAAGATAGACGATCTGGACTTTTATATCCACAATATGCTAGAATTGGCATAATGGACGGGGCCACTGAGATTAAGCCGCTCTTCTGGATGGGTAGCGCGCTGGCTAATCTCCGTGAATTTCCCAAGTCCGTAAAGGATGAATTCGGATTTGCGCTTTATCAGGCCCAAAAAGGTTCAAAGTACATCCGGACCAGGCCGATGAAAGGGTTCGGCGGCGCCAGCGTGCTGGAAATTGTCGAAGATGATGACGGCAATACCTACAGGGCCGTTTACACGGTGCGATTCAAAGGAGCTATATATGTTCTCCACGCTTTCCAGAAAAAGTCGAAGCATGGCATTAAAACACCGCAATCGGACGTCGACCTCATCAAGTCGCGTCTCAGGCAGGCCGAGGCACACTATGAGCAGTGGAAAAACCGAAACTAAGGTTTCCAGAAATAGGGCCAATCAATCGGTCATCGCCGGCAGCGGGAACGTCTTTGCCGATCTAAACTTACCCAGAGCCGATGAAGCGCTGGCCAAGGCCGAGATCGCACATAAAATCTGCACCTTAATCCAAAAAGAAAAGCTCAATCAGGTTGCGGCGGCTCACCGGCTCCGAATCGATCAGCCAAAAATTTCCGCTCTGATGCGCGGCAGGCTTGCCGGGTTTTCGACCGGCCGTTTATTCCATTTTTTAAATTTGCTTGGACAAGACGTGCAAATCGTGATTCGACCGGCGAAACATGCCGGCGTCCACCTGGCGGGCAGAAACTGATCTCTGGGATAAGACGATTTTTCTAACGCAGAGATTTTGAACTACGAAAGCTACGAAAAAGTTTTTTACCGCGAAGGTCTGAAGATTAAAAGAAACTATAGATTATGTTTCCACAACCTGTAGCCGGTCGGCCAGCGCGGAACGCCAGGAGGGGCTGATGGCGGAATCGGTGATGATCTGATCCAGATCACTGATGCTGCAGACGCGGGCCAATCCTTTGCGGCCGAACTTGGTCGAATCGGCCACGAGGATCCGCCGCGCCGCCTGCCTGATGGCGAGCTTCTCAATTTGCACCATGGCCAGATTGGAATTAAACGTGTCGCGTTCATAAACGCCGGCGACGGAAAAGAGCATCAGGTCGGCGTGAATTTCTGACAGGGCCTGCGTAGTGATCGGGCCAACCAGTACGCCGGAACGCGGATAGAGCGCCCCACCAAGCAAAAGCATTTCCACGCGGTCGTCGTTAACAAATAAGTTGGCGATGGTGAGGCTGTTGGTGACCACCTGAAGCGGACGGGCTTCGACCTGTTCGGCGGTGTAGCGCATGGTCGAGCCACCGTCAAAAAAAACCGTCATGCCCGGTTCAATGAGCGCCGCGGCGGCTTTGCCCAAGGCCCGTTTGGCATGAACCTGTTCCTGCATGCGCTGATCCAGATCGAGTGAACTGGAACCGCGGTCGCGGAAAATCACGCCGCCGCGCGTGGATTCGACCAGTCCCTGACCGGCCAAAGCATCGATGTCGCGCCGGACGGTGGAGCTGGAAACGGCCAGTTCTTCGGCCAATTGCTCCAGCGGAGCGCTTTGGCGCTGACGCAGAATTTCGAGCAGTTTTTTCTGACGATCGATGATCAACATGCGCTATCAACTCAAAACGATGAGCCGCCGGCTTTACGCCAGCGGGGTTCCGGCAGAATAAATCTGCCGGCTCTCCTACGAACCGCTGATTTTTCCCCAGGTTTCTTCCAGCGCCCGGGCGCTGGCCTGAATGCCGGAAACTTCCTTGGGCCACAATTCCGGTTCCAGGGCCTGCTCTACGCCTGCGCGGCCGACGACAGTCGGCACGCTCAGGCAGACTTTTTTGAGACCATATTGGCCGGTCATCTGGCTGGACACCGGCAAAAGGCGTTGGCGATTCAGGGCAATCGAGTGAATCACTTCGGCGATGCTCAACCCAACGGCGTAGCCGGCGCCGCCTTTGAGTTTGATAACTTCAGCACCCGAGCCCTGAGTTTTCTTGAAAATTTCCGCCTGCTGATTGGGGCTCAGCAATTTGGTCAGCGGCATACCGCCGACGGTCGCCGTGCTCCAAATCGGCGTCATGGTGTCGCCATGCTCGCCAAGAATGAGCGCTTCAACCTGCGTGGGCGGATAGTTGAACGTCTGGGCGATTAAGGAACGGAAGCGCACGGTATCCAGAACGGTTCCCAGCCCCAGAACCTGTTTGGCCGGCCAACCGAGATACTCAATGTTCAGGCGCGTCAGCACATCGACGGGATTGGAGACGACCAGAAAAATACAATCCTTTTTTACATTCACCGCTTTAAGTGAATCGAGAATGCTTTTATAGAGCGAGACGTTACGGTTGATCAGATCCAGGCGCGATTCGTCGGGTTTGCGGCGCAGGCCGGCGGTGATGCAGATCAGATCGGAATCTGCGGCGCCTTTAACGTCCGTCGAACTAATGCGCTGATCGCCGACCAGCGATGCGCCATGAAGTAAATCGAGCGCTTCGCCGGAAGCCAGTTCGGCGTTGGCGTCGACAAGTTGAATTTCCCGGACAATTCCCGCGCACTGGAGCGCAAAGGCCGCGTTTGAACCCACACGTCCCCCGCCGCCGATGATGCTGACTTTCATATCTGTTCCTCTTGCTTTAATTTCAAATTTGAGATTTCAAATTTCCAATTTTCACGCCTTCATGCCCGCCATGATCTGATCCGTCACATGCTGGACCATCTGTTCGAGCTGGTTTTCATCAATTTGCGCCGCATGCGGTTCGACGCCGCCGTCCTCACGGCAACTGCACGCCGACTTGGGCCTGACGTCGAACGGCGCCAGAAACGCGTCGTTATCCTTGCCGACGCATCCCTGGGGGGCGCAGGAGAGGCGCGTATCTTTCATGCCGAAGTTTTCCTTTACCTTTAATAGCTCGATAATTTCATCCTGCGAGAGAGGATTGATCTTTCCGAGCTGCCGCGCCAAAAGCAGGATGCGGCAATAATTGTCGAGAATTTCCAATTTGTAATAAGCCTGGATCAGTGACGTATCAAAGCATACCGAACCATGGTTACCCATCATGACTGTGTTGGTGTCGGATTTAATCAGTGCCACGACCGATTCGCCGACTTCCTTGTAGCCCGGTGTGGTGTATTTGGTGGTGGGCACTTTTCCCAGAAACACTTCCGCTTCGGGGTGGATGCCTTCGGGGATGGGCACATTAGTCATGGCGAACGCGGTGGCGTGTGCCGGATGGGAATGAATCACGGCGCGAACGTCAGGCCGGGCCTTGTATATCGCCAGATGCAGCAGCACTTCGCTGGTGCGTTTCATTTTGTTGTGTTTGTCGATCTGGTTGCCGTCCATATCCACGACGGTGATCTGGTCAGGCGTCAAAAATCCCTTGGAAACGCCTGTGGGCGTGGAAAGAACGCGGTCGTCGGCGATGCGCACGCTGTGGTTGCCTTCATTGCCGGCGCAAAAGCCGCGCATCCAGATGCGATGCCCGATTTCGCACATTTCCTGGCGAATCTGAAATTGATTGGACATGGGTTGCATAGTTCACCTCACGCTATGGGTTGAATTCATTTACAGGCCGCTAAATCGGCCAACTGCCGCTGCACCTCGATGGGAGCAAATCCGGGACTCTTTAAAAACAGGCTGGTCAATTCAGCCATACTTTGGAACTTATGGTGTGGATATTCGAGCACCAAAACATTGGTGCCCAATAAATCGATTCCTTCCTGCACCGCCTGGCGGCACGTGCCGACGATCGCCCGCAAACCGGGACAGCGATTGGCCAGGCACACCGCGCGCGCCGCCGCGGGAACAAAAAGCACGGCGAGTTTGGTTTTGCCGCCGCCGAGCGCGCCGGAAATGGCGCGAATGGCTACAGGAAGATTGTGTGCGGTTGAACCGCCGGCGCCTTCTATGGGTTTGCCCGAGAGCTGATCGATCACGCGCGCCGCCGACGGGCAATGGCCCTGCATCCACCAGAGCCATGCGGTGTTTGCTGCCTTATGTGGCATGGCGCCGGCGGAAACCATTTGCACTTTCAGGCCGCGCTCTTTAACGACGTCCATCGCCAGGGGCGAAAGCCGCGCGCCTGGCGCCAGATAAATCGTGGTTTGCAATCCCTGTAATTTTGAGGCAGTGACCACGCCGGTGAACACCGGCCCGGCGGGAATGGCATCCTGGTCCGCTGTCGCGGTCTGGGCCGCCTTTGCCGGCGGCAGAGCACCAGCCTGCTTTCCGGCGAGTTCGGGGAATTTGGAATAATCGCCGGTGCAGATGCCGATGGGCGCATGCACCGATGCCGACTCGGTCCCCGCGCCGTCGCGAGCGGCCAGAGCGGCGAGCACTGCATCGGCGATTTTGTTAACCAATTGTGGATCTACATCCAACAAAACAAATTCCTTTTAGAGACTCCTAAATCACCCGTAGCGAACCACTGATCGCCATGCGCCGAAAACGCGAAAAGGTCAGCGGATTAGTCACGCCTTCACCGGTTGGCGTGGCGATGGTGTAGCTCGGATACCCTTCGCCTTGAATACCCAGCGTGGCCGTGCTCGGGCCGTTAACTGCATAAAGCGTGGTGTTCATCACTTTGCCCATGCGCGTGATGTTGGCCAGATTGTTGGAATGAATAATCGCGGTGTGGCCGAAGCCGTGTTCGTATTTGACCGAGAGTTCCAGGCCATGATTAAAATCGCGCACACGCACAAAAGGCACAAAAGGCATCATCTGTTCTTCGGGCACGAACGGGTTTTTTTCATCAGTTTCGCCATAAAGCAGGTTCGTTCCCGCCGGGCAACTTGCGCCCGCCGCGGCGGCAAGCACGGTGCAATCTTTGCCGACCAGTTCCTTGCTCACCGCGTAATGATCGTCTTTAAACGTAAATGCTTTTTTGGTGAGCTGATCGATTTGCGAACCATTGAGGCGCACCGCACCGGCGCGGGCCATGGCGTCCATCATGGAGTCAAATACTTTCTCGACCACAAAGACTTCTTTTTCGCCGATGCACAGCAGATTGTTGTCAAACCCGCCGCCGGTGATGATCGATTTGGCGGCGCAATCGAAATCGGCGGTTTCATCCACCAGAACGGGCGGATTGCCCGGCCCGCCGACGACGGCACGTTTTTTCTGCGCCAGGGCTGCACGGGCCACGGCGGGTCCGCCGGTGATAACCAATAGCGCCACGTCGGGATGTTCAAAGAGGGCATTGGCCGATTCGAGCGTTGGCGGATCAATCAGGCAGATGAGATTTTCGATGCCATACTGCTGGGCGATCTGGCGGTTATAAGTTCGCACCGCTTCAACGGCGCAGCGGTAACCGGACGGATGAGCGTTGGCCACCAAAGCGTTGCCCGCGGCGATCATATTGATGGCGTTGGCGCTGAGCGTGGGAATTGAGTGCGTCACCGGCGTAACGACGCCGAGGACGCCCCAGGGGGCCATTTCATCCAGCGAGACGCCGTTGTCGCCGCTGTGCGCCGCGGCGCGGATAAATTCCACGCCCGGCACTTTGGTCAGTAGATGCAGCTTGGCGATTTTGTGGTCCAGCCGGCCAACTTTGGTTTCGTCGAGTTCCATACGGCCCCAGGCGTCGGCGTTTTGCACAGCGATTTTTTTGATTAGTTTGCAGATGCCGTCGCGCACCTCGACGCCGGCGGCGGCAAGTCTTTTCTGCGAACGCCCGGCGGCATCGACGGCGTCAGAGACTTTTTTGAAGATGCCGAAGGCGCCGGACGGCGCGGATCCGGAAGACGGCAGTGTGCCGGGCGTGCCGAGCCGCTGGAGCACTTCGCGCACCACGGATTCAATCAATGCACTTTGATCCATTGCCATTCCTTTCGCGGGCGCGCTAAAGCGCACGCGATGAAAATTTGATCACCAGACTCGATCAGAGCTTGGTCGTGTCTTCGTGCGGACGGGCGATAACCGTCGTCGAGACGATTTGTCCGAGCTTGCCGCCCGCGGCCGCGCCGGCGTCGATCGCGGCTTTAACCGCCGCCACTTCGCCGGTGAAGGTGATGGCGACCATGCCATTGCCCACGCGATGCTGGCCAACGTATTCCACGCTGGCCGCCTTGAGCGCTGCGTCCGCGGCTTCCACTGCGGCGATGAGTCCCTTGGTTTCGATCATTCCGATTGCCTGTTGTGCCATGTTTGGCTCCTTAAAAAAATCCTCTTCGAAAATTCTTGCTGCTTATCCCCGCCCCAACGCATATAGGGTTTCACGGGCTACGATTAATTCTTCATTGGTCGGCAGCACCCAAAGCTGCACGCGGCTATCAGTCGCATCGATGCGCGCTTCGGCGACGCCTTCGGCGCGCCGATTTTTCTTTTCATCCAGTACGATGCCGGCGAAGTCCAGATTGCTGAGAATCTGCCGGCGGATATCCACGGCGTGCTGGCCAATGCCGCCGGTGAATACGATGGCATCGGCGCCATTGAGCACGGCCAGATATGCCCCGATGTAGTGCCGGACGGCTTCGACAAAAACTTCCAGCGCCAACTCGGCGCGGGCGTTGCCTTCTTTGGCGGCTTTTTGAACGTCGCGGCAGTCGGAACTCACGCCGCTGGCGCCGAGCAGGCCGCTTTCTTTGCCCAGCTTTTTCCAAATTTGGTCCAGCGTAAGCCCGCTCTGGAGCAACTTGAGCAGGGCGAACGCGTCAAAATCTCCCACGCGCGAAGCGTGCGGAATGCCGGTCTGTACGGTCATGCCGAAACTACTGGCGACACTTTTGCCCTCCTCAATGGCGCAGATGCTGCAGCTTCCGCCGAGGTGGCAGGAAATTATTTTTTTAGCCTGGCCATTGAGTTCCGCCATGCGCGTGGCGATGTAGCGATGGGAGGCCCCGTGAAAGCCATAACGGCGGATGCCGAATTTTTCAGTCCATTCATAAGGGATCGCATAGACCTGGCGCTTCAGCGGAATCGTGCGGTGAAACGCGGTTTCAAACACGGCTACCTGGGGAATTTCCGGCAATCGGCGGGCGAAGGCGCGCATTGCGGCGATGTAAGGGGGATTGTGCGCCGGGGCGACGTCGGCGAACTGCTGCATCACCGTTAAAACTTTTTCATCCACCCTTTCCACGTCCAGCGGACCGCCATGAACGGCCTTGAAACCGATGGCGTTTACCGCGTCGATGTTTTTGATTACGCCGGCTTTAACCAATTCGGCCAGATGCAATTCGATAGCCGCTTCATGATCGGCGAGGCGCGCTTCACCCGTGCGCTTTTCGCCATTCGTGGGCGCCAGCGACCAGGCGCTGGAATCCAGGCCGATGCGATCGGCGGCGCCTTCGGCCAGGACGCGCTCGCCGAATGTCATGTCGAAGAGCTTGTACTTGAAGCTCGTGCTACCGAGATTGGCTACCAGGACGATCATGAAAATCCTTTATGCGCAGCGTTGCCGCTCTTTGCGGTTGCCTGGGCGGACAAAGCTTAGAAATTTTCAATCAGTCCATCAGTGGGCCGGGCGATTACGTGCGAAGCAATCAGTTCGCCCACGCGTTGGGCCGCGGCGGCGCCGGCTTCCACGGCCGCTTTGACCGAGCCGACGTCCCCTTTGACGATCACGGTGACGTACGCCCCGCCGATCTGGATGCTCTTGACCAGTTGGACGTTGGCGGCCTTGAGCATCGCGTCGGTGGCTTCCACGAGACCGGTTTCGCCGCGCGTTTCAATTAATCCGAGTGCCTGTGACATTTAAGTTGCTCCTAAAAAGGTTTGTATAGCCCTGAGTTTTTTATTCGGGGTTTTGGCGCAGGGTTTCCACCCTGCGCTGCACTAATTAGCCGCTTTACTTCTTGGCCACGGCGTTGGTTTTGCTCTTGGGCAGAACATTGCCCAATTCTTCATGCGGGCGGGCGATGATGTGCACCGCGAGCACTTCGCCGATTTTTCCGGCCGCTTCCGCCGCCGCGTCGATGGCCGATTTAACGGCCCCCACGTCGCCGGTGATGAACGTGGTGACCATGCCGGAACCGACTTTATCCCAGCCGACCATCTGCACGTTGGCAGCCTTCAGCGCGGCGTCGCTGGCTTCGATGAGCGTCACCAGACCTTTGGTTTCAATCATTCCCAATGCGTGTGCCATAACTTCTCCTTTGTTATCCGGGACCTGGAGCCTCTGACAAAACGAGGCTTAGAGTCTCTGATCAAGTCGAGACCTGGAGCCTCGAACGAGATGAGGTGTGAGTTGCGACGTCGGCTGCCTGGCCACGAGCCTAGGAGCTTCAACGCAGCAAGTATTAAAATACAATACAGCAAGGCGAAGCGACGCCGGATTCGGGGCCGGGAAGCCCCGTCCCGAAGGGTTTGGCCCCCATGCGGCCAATCTGTCCCGATAGACATTCAGGATCATCGTTCTTCGCCATATTTCATTCTTAATATTCATTTGTCGTTCTTCTTTGCTTCTATTCTCTTGAGAGCCAAACGCGGCTCTCGCCTCATCTCGTTCGAGGCTTATGCCGCCGGTCGGCTAGCGGAGCAGTTCGATTCGCGTGGCCGAGTCCAGGTCGCACGCGTTGCCTTCATCCGTATCAATGTGCACTTCCAGGCGGACTTTCGGGTGTTCGCGCACCTTGAGGTTCTCGAACACCACGCCGCACGGGCCATGCACCGCGAGTTTCATAAAATCGCCGTCTTTAACGTTGTAATGAGCCAGGTCGGCCTTATTCATGTGCACGTGGCGCATGGCGCGGATCACGCCGTTGGGCATGTTCAGTGCTCCGTGCGGCCCGACCACCACGATGCCGGGCGTATCTTTATGATCGCCGCTGATGCGCAGCGGCAAGTCGAGGCCAAGAAAAATGCCATCGGTATAGCTGAGTTCAATTTGTGTGTAGTTGCGCACCGGGCCGAGGATGCGCACGCCGGGGATCATGCGGCTGCGCGGGCCGATGATATTGACCAATTGTTCACTGGCGAATTCGCCTTCCTGGTAGAGGTCTTTGAGCTTGGTGAGTTTGGCGCCGGGGCCGAAGAGGATTTCCAGCGCCTGCTGGGACACGTGCATGTGCCGCGCGGAAACATTGACGACCAGCGGATTAGGCCCGCCGTTGTGGCTCGCAGGTTTGAAGATTCGGCCTTCGGAACTGAGCCGCTGGCGAAGCGTTTCGCGCACGAGATTTTCGACGACTTTACGGTCTAAAACCGCAGAACCGGAATCCGCCATTGGGTGGACCTCCTAAGCCTACAATCGGCAACTCATGATAAGTTTTAATAGATTTTGCAATATTTTGCAACTAATTTATCTTAAAATTTCATAAATAGTTGAAATATAGCGGTTTATGATGGAAAACCGTGTTATAGGGCGTGTTGTATCTCAGTCGCACCAGCATGATGAAAAAGTGCGTTTTGCCTCTAACGATAACTCGAGAATTCCCGCCATATTCGATGCTCAAATAAAGTCAATCAGCGTTTATTAGGTTTTATCAAGCACTTTGACTTATACGCCGATGAATACATAATATAGTCAGTACGATAATCAGGCGGTGGGAATGCGGGTTATTGCCAAGCGAATGTTGCGGGAATATTGGGAAAAAGTTCCCGCGACAAAACATGCTCTGCAGGACTGGCACAAGCGCACGGAAGCGGCGAACTGGAAACAGCCCCAGGATGTTAAGGCGACATTTGGACGTGCCGATCCGATGACGATCAACCGAAAACACGTCATCGTTTTTGATATCATGGAGAATCGTTATCGTCTTATTACAACTATTACTTACAGCACCGAGACGAGGATGGGTATCGTTTATACGCGAGAGATACTGACGCACAAGCAATACGATACCGACCAATGGAAACGGAGGATCGGATGATTCGCACGATCAAACACAGATCAAAGTCGATGCCCGCTATATATGCCGAGTTGGTCGCTATGTTTCCATTGCGACCGCTGCATGATGAAGTCGATTACGACAATGCGCTGGAGATGGCCGAGGCACTGGTGGGTTCGGTAGACCTCAGCGAGGATCAGGCCGATTATCTCGACGTATTGACCGACATCATTCAGAAATATGAGGCTCATCGTCACGCTGTCAGCGGACGAGGCACGCCTCTGGAGGCCCTCAAGCACATGCTCAAGGAACAAGGTCTTGGCGGTTCGGATCTCGGACGCTTGTTAGGCAATCGGCCGCTGGGTGGCGCCATCCTCCGCGGCGAACGGCAATTGAGCAAAACTCATATCCGTATCCTGGCGACATATTTCAAAGTCAGTACGGATTTGTTCATCAATTAACTTGCCTGGCGGCGTCGAAATGTATCACGCGAATGTCCTATTGTGGAAACTTTAATAGATATTCTCTGAGCTGACCATATGACAAGCCCATTCCTAGAACATCCTACGGGTGAATTTGAAACAGCGGTGGCTTACCGGACGGACGATAGTCGAGCTATTAACAAAAAAGAAATCCGACAAATAACAATAGGAATAATTGGAAAATTCGGATCAGCTAACTGTGTTTGAATTTTTACCCCAACGGCTGTTATTCTCATTGTGCTTGTATCAATCTGCTGAATCAGTTCTAAAATCCCTTCTTGACAGAGATGAGCGCCTGCTCTGGTCTGGGCAGCCTCGCACAGGCATACAGTTACGCCCTCAGGACGCGGTTCTGATACCTTTTAGTCTATTGTGGGGAGGATTTGCGATTTTCTGGGAGTACATGGTGCTAACCAAGATGAAAGATCCGACAGACGCTTTCTTTCCTATATTTGGAGCGGTTTTTGTTCTTATTGGCCTTTATCTGATTTTTGGTCGATTCTTTGTAGACGCACGTATCAGAGAACGTACGTTTTATGGCGTTACGAGTGAGCGCGTCATCATCATAAGCGGACTATTTTCACAACAGGTAAAAAGTTTGCAGCTCAGCACGATTACCGACCTTTCATTTACACAACGACCGGATGAAAGTGGCACTATTACTTTTGGCCCGACTTTGCCTGGGGGCCGTTTTGTTGTAAGCGGCTGGCCCGCCAGCGGACGATATTTGCCACCATCGTTTGATCTGATAGAAAAAGTTAAGGATGTTTACGACATCATTCGCAACGCTCAGAGATCGAAGCAATGAGGAGACCTCATTTATTGGCCGTTGAATCACGCTCGCATCATACGATAAGCCAGACTGGCAATCATGGCCGTCTGAACGACCGCCAACTTATTTGTTGTGCTGGAAGGCTTAAAAAGGCCATGGTGAAAGAATCACAGATTGCGTGGTTTTATCATTTTAATTCTGCCACTCAACCATTTTCTTCCAATCCGCCGCCCGATTGCTGAATGCCACCAAAACTTTCAAAGCTTCATCCAGAGAAAAATCGTTCCTCTTGGAAACGGAAGCGTTTTGGCCGTCTGAATAATCGAATGAAAATTGATTTTTGTCATTTAGATCTACTTGCAAACTCTCCGTGCTTGCCTCAAAAGTAATCTGGAAAACCGGGCCAACCGCATCATTATTATTGCTGGCGTTGAGCGCCGCGCGCATATCGGCCTCTGTGGGATTGTGTATGGTCTTCTGAGTGTCGCTGAATGTTAATGTGCAATTCATGGTAGTCCCTTCGGCTGGTGCATTGGCGGTTTGGGCGCTGGCGCTCAGGCCGGTGATCAGCAATAAAACCCAAAACGCGATTTGTAATTTCATGGTGACCTCCGCCTGTAAATTCGATTTCCAGATTCTCGCCGCCATTCATGCCCGGCGTCAATCGTCAGGGTAAGCCTCATCGTATTAGTGAGCAATTAGTGACCACTATTTTTTTGCCATGTATTAATCTCAGTAATCGCGTTGATAAAAAGTTCGATTGGTATCCTGTCGCCCTGGGGTCCTCGGAAGCTATCACGACCCGCTATGGTTTTGTATTTATAACGTTTTTGCGTATAACCGCCGCATTTCAAACAACAAAAATGATAATATTTAATGACTAAATGTCGTTTATACTTGACATTTTGTTATTCCTGATGTACTTTTTATATCATGACGGACAAAATGGTCAACCCGGTTAAACGTGCGTATCGCCGGTATCTCATCGAGATCGGCCTTTCGACGGTGGCGTATTTCGCAGTGCTGTGGGTCAGCAATTGGCTGCTGTATGGTCAAGAGCCCGGATCCAATGGTCCCATGCAAAATGCCGGCGAAGGCTGGAAAATTACCATTGCACTGCTGCCGGTGATCCCTACATTTATTATGTTTGCGGCATTCGTCCGACTCGTGCTTAGAACGGATGAATTGCAACGCCGGGTGTACGTTGATTCTCTGGCGCTCGCCGGCGGCATAACCGCGCTGCTTGCAGCGACCTACGGGTTTATTGAGGGTAATTACCTCCCGCGCCCGTCCGCCTGGTGGGCCTTCGAGACCTTTATGGCTGCGTGGCTGGTCGCGGCATTGTTCCTTCAGCGTCGTTACCGATGAAAAATCGATTGAAAGTTCTGCGCGCCGAGAACGACTGGACGCAAGCCGATCTTGCGGACCGGGTAGGCGTAGCGCGGCAAACAATTGTGGCACTCGAAAAAGACAAATATTCCCCGAGCCTTGTTCTGGCGTTCAAGTTCAGCAAACTTTTCGGCAAGAGGGTCGATGAAATATTCGATCCTGAAGACACTGACCAAAGTATTGAATAAACTCCTGCATCATCGGCGCAAACTGTGGATAAAAAACTTAAACGAAAAATCCACAGATGGCGCAGATTTTCGCCGAAGAAAACTACGCTCATTTCCGTGCAACCAGACGGGAAAAGTTCCATCGGCACCCTGATGTTTTCGCTGCTGGCAAAAACATAGCGCAGGGGAATTTGAAGCAGGCGAGCAGGAGCGCGGCGGACGATTGACATGCCTGCATTGATTGCCTACACTATAGGCATGCAATATACGCTCAGAAAGATTCCACGCGACGTAGACAAGGCACTTCGACAGAGGGCTCGAATGCAAGGCCGGAGCCTGAACGAAATCGCCATCGAAGCACTTACGCGCGGAGCAGGAATCGATCGAAAGATCGAGAAGAATCATGACCTGGATTTTGCCATCGGGACTTGGGTTGAAGATCCTGAATTCGAAAAGTCGATCAGCGATCAACGGCAGATCGATTCGGATTTGTGGAAATGAAACTGCTGCTCGATACCAACCGATACACCGATTTTGTTCGAGGGGAGCCTTCAGTCGTTGAATCCATACGGGCTGCGACGAAGATTTTTATTCCGTTCATCGCTTTGGCCGAGTTGCGGGCGGGATTCGCCTGCGGAACCCGGGCGCGCGAAAATGAAGCCGTGTTAACTCGCGTTCTTCAGCGAACCACAGTTAGCGCGCTATACGCCGATGGCGAGACCACCCACCACTATGCCGCGGTATATCTACAACTTCGTCGTCAAGGCACACCCGTACCCACCAACGACATCTGGATCGCCGCGCTGGCCATCCAGCACGAGCTTGTGCTGTTTTCACGCGACCCGCACTTTGGGCACGTGCCGCAGCTTGCGCGGATTTGACAAAAAATCAATTTTGACTCCGGTGTTGGGCAAGCACAAGGTCTTTGTGTTAGACAATTCAAGATTGACGCCGGGGTCTGGGTAAAGGCCCGTCATCCGCGTACATGTTGGTCTGGACAATCAGCACTTTGCCCCGATTTACTAGGCGCTCTGTTTTTCCTGAAACCTGAATGCGTAAACGGCCAGTGAGATCAGGACAATAGCCCAGACAATCATTCCTGTTAATTCCCATTTGATGTCCAGAAGTCCGGCGCCATTGGTCATCACGCCGTGCAGTGCGTTGGAAAAAAATGTAAGCGGCAGATAGCCGGCGATCGACGAAAGCCACGGCGGCATGCTGGAGTTGGGAAAAAAGACATTGCCCAGAAAGAGCATGGGAAAAACCACGATGTTCGCCAGAACGGGCACCGTCTCGATGGTTTTGCATAACCCCGATATCGTAAAACCCAGGCCCAGGAACATCAGCGCTCCGAGCGTGATGCACACGGTCAACAGCCAGAATGCGCCGGCAATATGAACGTGAAATTCAACCATGCCCAAAGCGATGAATATGGCGGCCTGCGCCAACGCCATGAAAAGCCGCGTAATGATGTTGGCGGTGACAAACTGGTAGGGGCGCATCGGCGTGGCCATGAGGCGCTTAAGGATTCCCAGTTCCCGGTAGCGGGTAAAAACAAAAGCGACGGAAAAAACCGACATCTGCATGATGGCCATGGCAATCACGCCGGGCAGCAGGAACTCGATATATCGGAAATTATGTGCGCTAAGCGTTTGCTGTTGGATCGAGAAGAGCGGCGAGACATGCGCGATGTAAAGCGAAGCCCGGTCGGCAAACTGATTGAGGATGGATACCGCCATCTGGGCCTGAACGGGCTGGCCGGCATTGACGTAAACATTTAACTGGCTGGGTTTGCCCGCAACCATGGATGAGAACAGATCGTCGGGAACATCGATCACCACGGTCCGATTGCCATGTTTCAACTGAGCCAGTTCCGAATCCAGCGTTCCCGTCTCAATCGAAAAGGCATTAACGGAACGAAGCTCCTTCAATAGCAGCGTGGTTTGGGGCGAAGCGGTGTGCGTCACCACGCCAATATCCATTTTGTCGGGACTGTCAAAATCCATGCTGCCAAAAATGAACAGGATGATCAGCGGCATGAACAACGAGAAAAAGAGCGCCTGCCGGCTGCGCAGAAACATTTTCAGGGACGCGATGGTAAGCATATAGGTGCAGTACATGATTCTCTATTCACGAAGCTGGTGGCCGGTCAGTTTAAGAAATACATCTTCGAGCGTCGCGCGGCGGACGGTCAGCCCATACATCTGCATGGAGCCGTCGCGTACCAGGGCAAAGAGCGCATCAAGCGTTGCCTGGGCATCGGAGGTGACCAGGCAATACGATTGGCCATCCTGCTCAAAGCCTATGACGCCCGCAAGCGTTTGTAATGTTTCGCGGTTCGGAGCGGTGCGCGCCATAAATTCGATGCGCGAGCTGACCCCCGTTTTGGCCAGCAACTGGTCGGTGGTATCCATAGCGATGATTTTCGCATGGTCCATGATCGCGATGCGATCGCAAAGCACCTCGGCTTCATCCATGTAATGCGTCGTCAGGACGACAGTTTTCCCCTTGCTCTTGATCAACTTCACCAGTTCCCAGAGGTTGCGGCGCGCCTGCGGATCCAGGCCCGTTGTCGGCTCGTCGAGAAAAAGAACCTGCGGGTCGTTTACCAGTCCGATGGCGATGGAAAGCCGCTGCTTTTGGCCGCCTGATAGTTCTTTGGCCTTGCTCGCCGCTTTTTCCGTTAACTGGACTTCTTGCAGGAGCTGTTGGGCATCGATTTTTCGGTTATAGCAGGCGGCAAAAACCTGGATCAGTTCAACCAGCGACAGATTTTCGAAAAACGCCGAGCCCTGAAGCTGCACTCCGATGATCGACTTGACGGCGTCCGGTTGCTGCCGAACGTCGATGCCTTCAACATGAATGCTGCCGGAATTCGGCCGCTTAAGCCCTTCGATCATTTCCAGCGTTGTGGTTTTCCCGGCGCCGTTGGGCCCGAGCATGCCGAAGGTTTCACCGCGTTCGACCGAGAATGAAATATCATCGACGGCCTTCAGGTTGCCGTACTTTTTCGTCAGGTTTTTTACTTCGATGCTCGCGGGCATTACGAACTTCCTCGCCCAGAAAGTTTCTTCAATCGCAATCTGATCGGCGACATTATCCGAAAAGATTTTCGATCACAAATCACGGCGATGTCCCGCGATGTGATTGCCGCCGCAAAAATTTTCAATTGGCACCCTAACGCCCCGATTTGATATATTCCATTATGGGAATATAATAACGACGACACTCAAAAGGGAATATATAATTGAACACAGGAGTAGAATCATGACCGCAAAGAACCAAAGCCAGATCAAATTTCCAAAAATAGTCAGTCAGGCCGAATGGCAGAAGGCGCGTGACGCCCTTTTGGTCAAGGAAAAAGCGGCAACGCATGCGCGCGACGCATTAGCCGCGGAACGCAGACGGCTGCCCATGGTCAAGGTCGATAAGAAATACATCTTCACCGGACCGAAAGGCAAAAAGAGCCTGCGCGATCTATTCGAAGGCCGCCGCCAGCTTATTCTTTATCATTTCATGTTCGCCCCGCCGGTGTCAGGTTGGCCGGATGCGGGATGTGTGGGGTGCTCTATGGTAACCGACCAGTTCGGCCATTTGGCACATTTCCACGCCCGCGATACTTCCCTTTGCCTGGTTTCCCGCGCACCACTTAAAAATATTGAGAAATTCAAAAAACGGATGGGTTGGACGTACCCCTGGTACTCTTCCGACGGCAGCGACTTCAACGTGGACTTCGGCCTCACAACCGATAAGAATGAAACCTATGGCCTAAGTGTCTTCATCCACGACGATAAAGACATCTATCGCACCTACTTCACCAACGGCCGCGGCGTCGAAGGGCTGAACATCTGGACGTTCCTCGATCTGACGCCACTCGGCCGGCTGGAGGAATGGGAAGACTCTCCAAATGGCGGGCCGCGGACCAAGCCGTACGTCTGGTGGCGCCGCCACGACGAATACAAGAAAGACACAGGTAGGAGAAAAAAGTAATGACGAAACACACGATCGGAACACGCGAAGAGTGGCTTGCCGCCCGGCTCGAGTTGCTCAAGGACGAGAAAGAGTTAACCCGGCACGGCGACGAGGTGGCGCGGCGGCGGCAGGAACTGCCGTGGGTCCGTATCGATAAAAAATACCGATTCAATACCGACGAAGGGAGCGCCTCGCTGGCGGACCTTTTCCGAGGGCGCTCGCAGCTTCTCATCTATCATTTCATGTTCGGGCCGGAGTACACCGCGGGATGTCCGCATTGCTCGGCGATCGCGGACGGTTTCAACGGCTCCGTCGTTCACCTGGCCAACCACGACGTCACGCTTTCGGCGGTGTCGCTGGCGCCGCTTGCAAAGCTGCAGGCGTATAAACGGCGGATGGGGTGGACATTCCCCTGGGCGTCCGCGCTCGGCACCGACTTCAACTTCGACTTCAAGGTCTCAATCACCGAGGAGCAACAGCGCAAGGGACCCATCGAATACAACTACCGGCCGGCGAAGCCCCCCTTCGGTACCCTCGCGCCGGACGTAAAGTCGAAAGCCGGCGGCGAAAGTACCCCCGCCAAGTTCGCGGCCATGACCGGAACCGATGTGGCCGCGTACACGCGCCAGAGACCGGGCATGAGCGCCTTCGCGCTCGAGGACGGCGTCGTCTATCACACCTATTCCACCTATGAACGCGGACTCGACGGCATCTGGGGCGTCTACCAGTGGCTCGACCGCGCCCCCGAAGGGCGCAACGAGAAAGGTCCCTGGATGCGCCGCCACGATGAATATCAGGGCTAAAAGATCAGGCGTGCACACTTTTTTACCTTCGATGGAGATCTGACTATAAAAACACCGAAAAACATCGATGTGCTATTCGTCGCCGGTTTTGGCCCGATCGTTCACGACCCGATTGCAAGCCGCAAATTCTACGCCGACGTATTGGGACTGGAGTTCCAAGAAGATACTAATGGCTATCTGCATACCGGCGAACTGGATGGCGTGAAGCATTTTGCCCTGTGGCCATTGGTGCAGGCGGCAGAGTCCTGCTTTGGCACAGATCAATGGCCTGGCAATGTTCCCGTGCCACAGGCATGGCTCGAATTTGACGTAGGGAATATCGAAAAAGCCACGGCGGAGCTGAAGTCGCAGGGCTACAAGCTGCTGGTTACGACACAAAAGGAACCATGGGGCCAGGTCGTCACGCGGTTGCTGGGACCGGAAGGTCTACTGGTGGGGATAACCCATACGCCGTCGATGCGGAAGTGAACTCTTTATTGAGCCGCGGCGATGAAA
>Ga0335074_10000484_pt1 | contig 57657 bp, 41 predicted proteins | sample Lox_Sample_23_FD_206715 | JGI IMG/M metagenome (GOLD analysis project Ga0335074, IMG submission 206715) | Soil microbial communities from Loxahatchee National Wildlife Refuge, Florida, United States - Lox_Sample_2.3 | ecosystem: Environmental > Terrestrial > Soil > Wetlands | place: USA...
ACGACCGGCAGATCGGGGAGACACATCGGCCAGGAATACGACGCGTACACGTGGTACGAGCTGAACCGCCACGTCAATATCGGCACCGGGGTGGGTCATCTCCAGGGTGGCGAGTTCCTGCAAAGGATGACCAAAGCTCCGAACTATACCTACCCTTATTTCGCGATCAACTTCAAAGACAACCCGCGCAGTAAATAAGCACCGGGCCGACAAGTCGCAGTTCTTGAGGACTGTAAGGCGAATGCCCGCACGAGGGTGTCTTGATAGAAAGTGCTCCTTGGCGGCGCCAGCACTTTGCGATTATCATCCGGTGACGGATGCATGACATTTCCTTCACTGTCAGTGCTAAATAGACACTCTCGGTACTATCCCGGGAATGCTTTAGTACGGGCCGCCGGATTTGAATCTAGTACTACTTGACCGATCCAAACAGTTGTATGATACTGAAGCTCCAGGGTTGATGTGCCACGCCGTCACACGCTACCTATTAGCGGGAGTCCGTGACTGTTTATGTGGCAATCACATGGGACTCACCAAGGCGGAAGCCCGCCGTTTCATGCAGGTTAATTGGTCACTAGGCCGATAGCAGGAAATAACTGCTACACAGTAGCGGGCTGCCAACCGGCTGGAAGTACCCAGCGCCAGCACGAGAGGTCGAATTACGCGGCATACTCCCGCCGCAAGATGCAAGCAACCGGGTACGGCTCCGAGTCGTCGACCATAGCGGCTCGCGAACTCATCCCCTGGAGTGCTCTCCGGACTAAAAACGTGGCGACTTCAAAAAGAGACCGCATCGTAGTTTTTCGAGTAAGCGAGCACGAATATAGCTGCCTGAAATCAGCTTGTGATGCTGCCGGGGGGCATACTCTATCCGAATACACTCGTTCCGAGTTACTTACTGCCGTACATACCAGCTCGGAGACTCTATTGCAGCGCGTCCTAGAGATTGATCGTAAGCTCACGGAACTCTGCCAACTGACCAACCAGATGCTCGAGTGCATGCTTGCAGGCGACCGAAGTTCGTGATTGACATGCGAGTATAGTTCAAATTAAAGGCCATTTCTTCCGCGAGACGGACTGAACGGCTAACAAGAAAGCAAACAAAACCGCGATATCATGCAAACACTGCTCAAAGTTGAACGAGAGGAATTTTCCACGAAAGACGAGCATCTTTGTTCTCCTCACGGAGGACGGCTGATTGATCTTCAAGCCGACGCCGAACGGGTTCTCGAATTGCAACTGCAATCGCAAGAATGGCCGTCATGGGATTTGACGCCTCGGCAGCTCTGTGATCTCGACTTGCTAATGAATGGCGGATTTTCGCCACTAACCGGCTTCATGACTCGGAAGGATTACGAGAGCGTGTGCTCCACGATGCGGTTGGAAGACGGCACAATTTGGCCGATTCCAATCACGCTCGACGTGACCGAGGAGTTCAGGCGCCAAGTCGAGCCAGGTAGGACGATTGCGCTCCGGGATGCGGAAGGCGTTATGTTAGCCGCTCTGCATGTCGAAGAAGTGTGGCAGCCCGACCGTTTAGCGGAAGCTAAGATGATCTATGGGACTACTAGCACGGCTCACCCCGGCGTAGCCTACCTCCTGAACCAAGTGAACCCCTGGTATGTGGGCGGGCGTGTCGAAGGGATTCAGGCTCCGTCATCGTACGATTTCCCGACCCTCCGCCATACTCCGGCGGAACTTCGAGCTGAATTCCTGCGCCTGGGATGGAGCAAAATAGTAGGTTTTCAGACGCGCAACCCGATGCACCGCGCTCACCAGGAATTGACTCTGCGCGCGTCCAGGGAAGTGGGAGCGAATCTGTTGATTCATCCATCAGTCGGGATGACAAGGCCCGGAGATGTGGAATATTACGTCCGAGTTCGCTGTTACGAGAAACTTCTCGCCACTTATCCTAAAGGCGTGGCAAAGCTGTCTTTGCTTCCCCTAGCTATGCGCATGGCAGGGCCGCGCGAGGCTGTCTGGCATGCAATCATTCGGAAAAACTATGGTTGTAGCCACTTCATCGTAGGCCGGGACCACGCCGGGCCGGGCAATGATGTGAACGGAAAGCCTTTCTATGGGGCTTATGAGGCACAGGAACTCCTTGGCACGCATCAGCGAGAACTGGGGGTGACGATGTTGCCTTTTCAGATGATGGTTTATCTGAAGCAACAGGACGCTTACGTCCCAGAAGACGAAGTGCCGGAAGGCGAGTCTCCACTTACTATTTCGGGAACTGAGTTGCGTCGCCTATTGACGCGAGGCTTGGAAATTCCGTCCTGGTTCTCCTTTCCACAGGTAGTGGATGAGCTCCGGCGAACCTATCCGCCTCGGCATCGTCAGGGGTTCACGGTTTTTTTTACTGGCCTCTCCGGATCGGGAAAATCAACGATTGCGAATATTCTACGCGTCAAGTTTCTTGAACTGGGTGGACGCCCTGTGACACTGCTCGATGGCGACATCGTGCGCAAGCATTTGTCATCGGAGCTGGGATTCTCGCGTGAGCATCGCGACATCAATATCCGCCGGATCGGATTCGTAGCTTCTGAAATCACTAAGAATGGCGGAATCGCCATTTGTGCGCCGATTGCACCCTATAATGCCCTTCGAAAAGAGGTCAGGGCCATGATCGAATCCGGGGGCGGATTCATCTTAATCCACCTTTCCACGCCCTTGATGACTTGCGAGGGAAGAGACCGCAAGGGTTTGTATGCGAAGGCGCGAGCCGGGCTGGTGCAACATTTCACTGGTATTTCCGATCCCTATGAGATGCCGGATGACGCCGAAATTGTCCTCGACACCAGCGCGATGTCTCCCCAGAAAGCAGCGGAAGAAATTTTTTCGTATTTAGAAGAAAACGGGTATGTCCGCGCGAATGCCGAGGCATCGCGCTGTTGAAGTTACGACGAATCTCGAGATCCTATCAGTATGCACGCGATCTTGGTAAAGGCCGCGATTGGAGCGCTAGTAGGAGTCTTAGTGGGCCTTACCGGAATGGGCTCCGGCGTTCTCTTGCTGCCTGTCCTGATTTTCGGACTGGGCGTTCCGCCGATTATTGCAATCGGTTCGGATGCGGCATTTAGCGCGCTTACAAAACTCGGAGCTGGGTTTCTCCACTGGCGCAATGGCACTGTCAATTGGAAGTTGACGCGGTTTCTCGCTCTCGGAAGCGTACCTGGCGCTCTTGGCGGCGTACTGCTATTAAGCCACCTCCGAACGACCTATGGCAGCGAGGTGAACAATATTCTGCGGTCGGTCGTAGGGCTTCTTCTTGTATGCATCCCGCTGTTGCTCTTATTTCCTGTAACGTCTAAGCAGCCGGGCATCAAGGTGGTTGAACTAACTCGGAAGTCCTGGATCGGAATAAGTTTGATCGGGCTATTTGCCGGTTTTCTAGTCGGGATGAGTTCGGTGGGCTCGGGCACCATCATTCTGGTTATGCTGGTTCCCTTGATCAAGTGTCAGCCCTCCATTCTGGTTGGAACCGACATCGTTCACGCGGTGATCCTCACCAGTTTCACGAGTTTTTTATATATGCGGCTTGGAACGGTGGATTTTACTTTACTGTTGGCGCTTTTGTTCGGTTCTATACCTGGAGCGTTACTGGGTGTGCGGCTAAGCACGATACTGCCTAGCCAGTGGCTGAAGCGTGTTTTATGTGTAACGTTACTTATTACCGGCGTTCGAATTTTGTGGGTCTAGATAGGGGCAAATGGGCTGTCGTACTGCTGAGGAAACGCTAACACGGATTCACGAAGCTTTGGAGGAATGCGACCGGGCCATTGCTCGCTTTATCCCGGGAGCGGTGGCTGTGGATTTCAAGTCTGGCGATGATCCGATTACGGAGGCGGACCGGGTATCTAATCGTGTGCTTCACAAGCTCCTGGTGCGCAATGGTGATGGATGGCTCTCCGAAGAGAGCGTAGACGACTCTAGCCGACTGCGAAAGAAGCGGGTCTGGATCGTGGATCCGCTCGACGGAACCCGGGAGTTTGCCGGCGGCATTCCCGAGTGGTGTATTTCGATCGGATTGGTCGAAAATGGACGCGCAATCGCGGGCGGCATACGCAATCCCGCAACGGGTGAAACGTTTCTTGGCTCTTTAGATAGCGGAGTTAGTTACAACGGAAGTCGAGCGCGTTGCAGCCAAACAAGAAGCCTGAGCTCCGCGACGGTGCTCGCCAGCCGGAGTGAAATCAAGCGCGGCGAGTGGAGACAATTTGAGAATTGCCCATTTGCGGTAAAAGCTATGGGCTCGGTGGCATATAAGCTTGCATTGGTAGCGGCCGGAGTCGCGGACGCGACCTGGACACTTTGTCCGAAACACGAATGGGACGTTGCCGCGGGGGTCGCTTTAATCGAATCCGCGGGCGGCTTAGCGGGGAGATTGGATAGCGTGCCGCTTACGTTTAATAATCAAATGTGCTTATTGCCTAACTTGATGGCGAGTGCCCCAGGTCTTACCGTGGAATTGTCGTCGTTCTTAAGGGAGCGCGGCGCGGCTAATGGGAGCTATCTGCCGCCCGGCCCGGGTGCTGAAGGTACGCTATCTCATTAGGCAAGGAAAGTGAAGGCTGAAGTGAGAGCTATAAAGTATAGACGCGAATTTAGAGTACTCACGAACCGTCCGATCTCGAATGTAATTACAATTTGTTTGACGATATTGCTAGGTGTCTTGGTCGCTCCAGGAAAGCAAGCAATAGGGGCGGATGCAGTTTCTAATACGCCGCAACCGTCGGCCGCGGTCGGAGATGAACAAAAAAATGGCTCTCCAGCTTTTCAGCAGAGGAATGCTCGTTATCAGTTGTGTCCAAGCGATATCTTCGATATTACGTTTCCTTTTACGCCTGAGTTCAATCAAACTGTGACTATCCAGCCCGACGGGTATGTTGCGCTTACCGCGGTCGGCAATCTTGAAGTTGCGGGTAAGACTGTCCCGGAAGCCACCGAGTTGCTGCGGGCCAGCTATTCAAAAATTTTGCATGACCCTGTCATCAATATCCTTCTGAAGGATTTCCAAAAGCCGTACTTTATAGCGAGCGGAGAGCTTTCACACCCGGGGAAGTATGAACTTCGCTCCGATACTACTCTAACGGAGGCCGTAGCGATTGCGGGCGGCTTTACAGAGAACTCCAAACATTCGGAAGTTTTTCTCTTCCGGCGCGTAGCTAACAACTGGGTGGAGATCAAGAAAATTGACGTAAAGAAGATGTTCAAAGAAGCAAATTTAAGCGAAGATCTGCACCTTGAGCCAGGAGATATGGTGTTTGTTCCACAGAATCGCTTTTCAAAACTCAAAAGATACATTCCCAGCCCTGGTTTGGGTGTAAACATGAACCCATACTGATTTCATAATTGCCATTTCTACGGAGCACCGAACATGGAAGAGCTGGAGCTTTACGATCCCATTCGAACCGAGAGTAACAAGAAGGCTGAAACGCAATCCCTGGCTTTGCGGGATTTACTGGCCATTGGTTCCCGGCATCGGTGGCTCATTGCGCTTTCTTTTCTGGGCGTACTTTCAGGGGCGATGCTGGTGGCAATCTTCCAGCCGAATATGTATGATGCCGCGATGAAGATACTCGTGAGACACGACCGGGCGGACGCGGTCGTAACAGCCGATGCCGGCACAGGAGCGCCGCAGGTAGCCCCTGAAATCACCGAGGAAGAGCTCAATTCTGAAGTGACGCTTCTCAAGAGTAGAGATCTGCTCGAAAAGATCGTTGTGATCTGTGGTCTTCAGCATCGAAGTCACCCAAAGCTCTTTGGACTGTTGGGTGCGCCTGTGCCGAGCAGTCCGGAGCCGAGCGCTGATGCTGAAAAAAGGGATCCAGGACCAGAGGGGTCAACCGCCCAGGGATCCATAGCTGTGGCGTCGGCGGAGCTGAATACGCCAGTCCGAAATCATGAAGAGCGCTTGGCGATTGCAGAAGCGATTAAGGTTCTGGACAAGCATTTGAAAGTGGACGTCATCAAGAAGACAGATCTGATTGAAGCGAGCTATGAATCCCCGGATCCTGAACTGGCGGAGCGCGTGCTTGCGACGCAGGCAAATCTCTATCTCGAAAAACACGTCGCCGTCCACAGGTCGCCGGGAGCGTTCGACTTTTTTCAGCGGGAGAGCGAGAGGTATCGGAAGGAATTAGAAGAGGCTCAGAAACGTTTGCTGGATTTCGACCAGCAGGCTCTGGTTGTGGCTGCGCCTGTCGAGAAAGACCTTGCGCTGCAGAAATTGGCCGACCTCCGAGTGACGTTGACCCAGACGAACGCGGCCATTGCCGAGACGCAGAAGCGTATCGGCGTACTCGAAACGCAGATTCAGTCGATGCCGAGCCGAATGGTCACTCAAGTCCGCGATTCCGACAACGTGATATTGACGTCACAGCTCAAGGCGAACTTGTTAGCTCTGGAACAAAAACGTATCGAGTTGCTGCAAAAATTCGAACCCACCTATAGGCCCGTCCAGGAAATCGACGCGCAGATCGCCCAAGCGCGCGCTGCGTTGGCCGAGAATTCTCAGTCGCATGAGCAGACCACGGACCGGGATCCAACTTATGAGTGGGCTCGAAGCGAATTGGAGAAAGCCAAGGCCGATCTGTCCAGTCTGCGAGCGCGAGCTGCAGTTACAGCCGCCGCCGTGCAGTCGTATGAAGAGACCGCACGGTCCCTCGATACTAAGGAAGTGGAGCAGGGAGATATTCGGCGGACCATAAAGTCAGCAGAGGATAATTATCTTCTCTCCCAACGGAAAGAGGAAGAGGCGCGAATATCGGACGAACTTGACCGCGGGCGTATTCTCAATGTGGCTATTGCAGAGCCCCCCAGCGTTCCTTCACTACCATCCAATCACAGGTTCCAAGTCGTCCTATTTGGCTTAATTTTCGCGACGCTCGTTAGCGCCGCAGTTACTTTTGCAGCCGAACGCACAAATTCGACATTCCGTACGCCCAATGAAGTTGGTTCAATCTTGAACGTTGCTGTTCTCGCGGCCGTACCACAGCGCAGCCTGCGAGACCGGGATTCGCCCAGCTTCAATTCGCTACTTCTTCCAGAGACCGATCATAAGGAAAACGGTCCACGATAAGAACCATGATTAAAGTATTGCGAGCCCCTGTCCGGCTGACAAATAACCGCAATAAGGGTAAGATTACAAGAGCATGAGCCGCGTTCACGAGGCGCTCGTACGAGCGGTACCGCCAATTCGGGCGCCGGAAGATCACGAGGGCCCGGGACAACCAGGCGGTAATGAAGACGGAATAAGCCCAGAGTTCAGCTATCGATCCAGGGCTAGCCACGCGCGCGCCATTGCCATGCCGAATGGGGACCGGCAAAACGGCGATGCGGATCCTTGTGCTGATCTCCCGGCGCGTCTCAAAGAGGAGGCCATGAAGCTGGTTCAACGTGTGTTCGTGTTCCCAAATTCGCAAGCGCCCAGCAGCGTGGTCTTTTCGAGCGTCGAAGGAAGCGGGTCGAGCGAAATCTGTTTTGCTACGGCGCAGGTTCTTGCGGCCCAGGTTTCGGCCTCCGTATGCCTGGTTAGCGCGAGTTTTCCTGCGTTATATTACGATGCTGCTGCGTCAGGTCACGCGGTTAAGGAAGCCAGCGAGTGTCGTGGATTGATGGCTGCAGTGGGCAGTTCGGATCCTATCGCCGACTTCGTTCTGCCGACTACTCGCCGTAACCTATGGCTTATGCCGCTCGCATCGCGGAATGTTGCGATTCCGAGCTTGTTTCCGTCGGAAAAATTGCGTTCGCGGATGATGGAACTGAAAGAGGAATTCGATTACGTATTGATCGATGCGCCTCCTGTTGCGTCCTCGTCGACCGCAGTTGTGCTCGGCCAAATGGCTGACGGAGTGATCATGGTCGTTGAGGCCAATTCCACACGACACGAAACCGCCCGCATCGCCAAAGAAACATTTGAAGCGGCTAAAGTAAGATTACTGGGAGCAATACTCAATAATCATACGGCCCCACTCCGCCGAAGAGCTTTACGGTGAGCTTTGGACCCCATAATCCCTAACTTGAAACGGCTGGAAACGATAAGCGGCTCAATACATTCTGAGCTCTTTTCTCCGCCGTCCCTGCTCGTTTAGACTCAGCCGTTGTACTAATCCGCTGTAGCTGTAATTCGTGAGGTGTCTCAGCAGGACACTGTAAATCGTTTTCCGATCCACCCAGCCCTCCTAATCTGTTACGATGACGACTGCCCGGCGCAAATTGTTAATGAACGCCTTGAAGCTCTTTGATTTGAGCCTCATGGTATTGGCATTCGTATTAGCCGCATTTCTGGTCTTTCATCTGAGCTATAAGGCCAGCCCCACAGCGTTTTTTGCAATGCGAGTAAAGATCCAGAATTTTGCGATCTTTGCGCTTTTGATCCTGTTATGGCACATGATCTTCTGCTTTTCAGGTCTGTATACCTCCCGGAGGCTTTCTAAGCGTGGCCACGAGGTAGTCGATGCCATGACTGGCATTTCGCTGGGAACCTTCGTGATCTTCGCCGGCGCGATTGTCTTCCATATAAACCTGGTTACGCCGCTGTTTCTAGTCGTGTTCTGGCTGGCATGCACGTGCCTGATTGTCCCCAGCCGACTCTTATTGCGGATCATCCTTGCGGGTCTACGGAAACGCGGGCGCAATTTGCGGGACGTTGTGATTATAGGGACTAATACCCGCGCACTCGAGTTTGCAACGAGGCTGGTTGCTCATCATGAACTCGGCTACCGGATTAGTGGCTTTGTAGACCAGGACTGGTTCGGCATGGATGCCTTCCGGAAGAGTGGCTTTCCTCTTGTATCCGATATCGGGAGTTTCCCAGAGTTTCTGAGACGAACCGTGGTAGACGAAGTGGTGATCGCCCTCCCATTCCGTTCTATGCACGAATGGGCGTCACGCGTTGCCAAGTCATGCGAGGAGCAGGGTGTCACGGTACGCACGCTCGCTAATATCTTTGATTTGAAAATGGGGCAACCGAGGCTGGAAGAGCTCGAAGAGGGAGATGCGCTGCTGGCGCATTCCGCCGGATGGGTAGACGGATGGCCGCTTTTCGCTAAGCGCATGGTGGATCTTGTTATCTCATCCATTTCGCTTATTGTGTTATCTCCTCTTCTGCTGTTTGCCGCGGCTCTTATTAAGGCAACGTCGCCAGGACCCGTGTTTTTCATACAGAAAAGAGTCGGCCTGCACAAGCGTCCGATCAACGTGTATAAATTTCGAACAATGGTAGTGGACGCCGAAAAGCGGATGCGTGAAATCGAACATCTAAATGAAGTGGGTGGACCGGTTTTCAAAATCAAGAATGACCCGCGAATCTCGCGGGCCGGTAAAATTCTGCGGAAGACCAGTATCGACGAACTACCTCAGTTGATCAATGTCTTCAAGGGCGAGATGAGCCTGGTAGGGCCGCGTCCACTTCCTCTTAGGGATTACGAAGGATTCAACGAAGACTGGCAGCGCCGGCGCTTCAGTGTAAAGCCGGGCATTACCTGTTTATGGCAGGTCAGGGGAAGAAATTCGATTCCTTTCGAGCAATGGATGGAATTGGATCTTCAGTATATTGAAAAATGGTCCCTGTGGCTGGACCTTCAGATTTTATTGCAAACTATACCGGCGGTTCTTAGAGGCTCAGGCGCGGCTTGATGCTTAACACGCTTCTCTACGTTGACGAAAATGGGCGACTTAAAAGTTGTTAGCACAAGCTGGGATGACGGCGATCCAAATGACTTGAGAATCGCGGAGTTACTACGTTCCAAAGCTCTTCCAGGGACGTTTTATGTCCCCATTAATGCGTATCAGGGAAAGAACAGACTCGAGACCAGTGAGCTGAGAATGCTGTGTTCAGAGGGTTTCGAAATCGGCGCACATACTGTTGGGCACAAAGATCTCTCCAAATTGAGCGAAAGAGATCTGGTTCACGAGATACGGGATTGTAAGGACATCTTGGAGCAATCGCTGGGAGAACGGGTGGTGATGTTTTGTTATCCCAATGGGCGCTATAATGCTGCGGTGACTCGGCAGGTGGAAGAAGCGGGTTATGTTGGCGCACGAACGACACGGATGCTATCGGTTACCACTGAGTTTCGCACCTTCGAGATGCCGACCACCGTGCAAGCGTTTCCGCACAAAGGTTTGGCCTACATTCGGAACCAGGGGCGAGCTAGGAGCGTTTCAGGGTTGACCAAGTACCTGTTGGAATGTAGACGATTGGTGCACTGGGTGGATCTCGGAAAACAGCTATTTAATGACGTGTTGAGGCACGGTGGAATCTGGCACTTATATGGACATTCCTGGGAAATAGAAGAGTTGGGAATTTGGAACGAGCTGACTGAAATGTTGGATTATGTGAGTGGCCGCGCAGATGTGAAGTATGCGACCAACGGTCAGCTATCACTACTTCTCCGTTCGCGAAATGGCGATGTGTGAGGGATAGTTCCTTTGGATGTCCAGAGTCGTCATCTTAAACTTGCCGGAGTTTTGACTGCTGATGAGGCGAACGAAATAACATGATGCCTAATGTGCCGACGGAATACACTGCGGGAGACCCAAACGCGATAGGAAGCACTTACCCTCGGGAAAGCTGCGTTACGGCGCAGATATCCGCACGGGTAGCTGCTAGCCCGAACAATATCGCGCTGGTGGTTGACAAAGAAGAGATGACCTATGCCGAGCTGGATATCCGGTCAAACCAGATAGCGCGGTGGCTTTGTTCAGAAGGGGTAGGCCTGGACGATTTGGTCGGCATTTGGTTGCCGCGGTCGCCTCAGCTCGTTGTGAGTATGTTAGGCGCCTTAAAGGCGGGCGGGGCTTACGTTCCCTTCGACCCTGCATGGCCGACAGAGCGAGTCGCTTGGATGCTAAACGATGCTCGGCCTAAAGTGTTATTGACCGATCAGTCTATGCAAGCGAGGCTTCCGCGCGGAAGCTGGAAGACCATTGCGCTCGATCACGAGTGGGCGGACATCGCGTCATGCCCCGGTGTGGCAATCGAATGTAGCGCAAGCCCTGAGAATCTGGCGTATGTTATCTATACATCCGGCTCGACTGGTCAGCCAAAGGGAGTCGAAATTACGCACGGCAGTCTATCGAATCTTGCCTCTTGGCATCAAGCGGCATTTGAGGTAAGGAGCTCGGATAAAGCCAGTCAGTTAGCTAGCCCGGGATTTGATGCCGCGGTGTGGGAGTTATGGCCTTATCTAACCGCGGGCGCCAGCGTACATCTGGCCGATGAAGCCGTTCGCAGTCAGCCCGAAGCCTTGCGTGACTGGATGCTGTCGCAACGCATCACCATCGGTTTTGTTCCGACGCCGCTGGCTGAGCGAATGATCGCCTTGGAATGGCCCAAGAAGACCGCGCTCCGCATCTTATTAACCGGTGCCGATACGCTCCGCAGCTATCCGCGGCCAGGATTACCGTTCACGCTGGTTAATAACTATGGACCAACCGAATGTACCGTGGTAGCCTCTTCAGGGGTGGTTTCCTCGAATGGACATCGAGACGAGCGCCCGAGCATCGGGCGGCCTATCTCCAATGTTCAAATTTACATTCTAGATGCAGATTTGCAGCGCGTTCCGGCAGGTGTAAAAGGAGAAATCTACATAGGCGGGGCAGGGCTGGCACGAGCCTATATCCACGCTCCCGCATTGACTACAGCGAAGTTCATTCCGAACCCCTTCGACTCAAGGCCGGATGCGCGGCTTTACAGGACTGGAGACTTGGGATGTTGCCTGGAGGATGGTGAAATCGCATTTCATGGCCGCGTCGATGATCAGATCAAAATTCGAGGCTATCGTGTTGAACCGAATGAGATTATTAGCGCACTGACGAAATACCCTGGCATCGAGGCAGGTACGGTTATTGCACGGGAACGCGGACCAGGCGACAAGGAGTTAGTGGCTTATGTGGTTACCACGATCCAAAGCGCGCCGACCGGAAAGGCATTAAAAGAGTTCTTGAACGAGCAATTGCCGGATTACATGGTTCCCGCAGTTTTGGTGCGAATCGACAGGCTGCCGATCAACGCGAGCGGGAAAGTAAATCGAGCCGAATTGCCTGCGCCCGACGATTCCAACACGCTACGAGACGAGAGCTATGTTGCACCACGAACATCGATCGAGCAGCGGGTTTCTGAAATCGTCGCGCCGCTGGTGGGTGTTCCGAGGGTTGGCATCCAGGACAATTTTTTCATGCTAGGCGGCCATTCGCTCTTAGGAACACAATTGATCGCATGTGTGCGGGAGGCTTTCGGGGTTCAAATCACCTTGCGAAGCCTGTTTGAGTCGCCGACGATAGCCGCGCTGGCAGAGGAGATCGAGCGGCTTCTCTACGCCCGTTTGGACGCGATGAGCGAGCTGGAAGCAGAGCAGTTTTTGAAAGGTGCAACTCGCTAGGGCGACAGGTTCTGGAAATGATGACCAGCCTGAACGCGCGGCCCGCTCCGCCAAAAGCGGGACTGTTGAGTCTTACCCAGTTGCTCGATCCGGAAGTTCTGGCTAATCCCTACCCATTGTTTCATCAGCTTCGAAGACAAGATCCGGTGCATTGGGATCCGTATCTTCACGCCTGGGTAGTAACTCGGTATGACGATGTTATTAATGTGCTGCATCATTTCTCGGCGGACCGTACACCCACGCCGGAGCACTTGGCGAGAATCGGCTTGGGCGAATTAGCTCCCATCGCGCAAGTAATGGTTAAGCAGATGCTGTTCTTAGATCCGCCAACCCATACACGGATCCGCAGCCTTGCATCGCAGGCCTTTACTCCGGGACGGGTTGCCACTCTACGGGAACATATTCGTGACATTGTTAGAAGTTTGATCGATGAGGTTGCGGCGAAAGGCCGAATGGACGTGATCGCGGACCTTGCGGAGCCGTTGCCCTACACGGTAACAGCGGAGATGTTAGGGGTACCTGTCGAAGATGCGCCCCAATTGAAGGCTTGGTCGCAGGACTTCGCCGAGATGCTCGGTAACTTTCAGCACAATCCGGAACGGGCTCCGCGAGTACGGCGCAGCGTCGAGGAGATGACCAAGTATTTTCAATCGGCGATCCGTGAGATGGAACGGCATCCGCGCGAGGGGCTTATCCATTCATTTTTGACTGCCGAATCAGAAGGAGATCGCTACAGCGAGGAAGAAGTTATCGCGAACACGATTGTCACAATGGTGGGTGGCCAGGAGACAACCACAAATTTGATCGGCAACGGGGTGCTCACTTTGCTGCGGAATCCTGAAGAGCTAGCGCGCCTGAAGGCGGATCTGTCGCTTATTCCTTCCGCGGTAGAGGAAATCCTGCGTTATGAACCGCCCAGCCAACACACGGCCCGGCTGGCGCCACGTGATTTGGAAATGCGTGGAAAAAAGATCTCCAAACGTCAAGCCGTAATCGCTGTTATGGCCGCCGGTAACCGCGACCCAGAACGTTTTCCGGAGCCGGATCGATTCGACGTCACGCGCAGAGACAACCGTCACCTTTCCTTCGGCTGGGCAGCTCACTTCTGCTTTGGTGCGGCCCTTGCGCGCATCGAAGGTCAGGTGACCTTCGAGGAAATGCTGCGCCGCTTACCAGATTGGTCGTTAGAAGGGGGCCCGGCGGTGTGGCGAACAAACCTGGGACTTCGCGGGTTGACATCGCTCGAGATCCAGTTCGGTTCATCGATCCAATGACCCAAATACAAGAGGGAGTTGCGCTGTAGGCGAGAGGTGTTGCGAATTGGCGCGATGTGCCGGTCGGCATAAATGTCGTTGAGTAATTTGACAACAGGGGAGGGAATACCGCAAAGAGCGGCCCTGTCCGAGGTAAAGCGCAAGCTGCTGGAGAAATATGCTCGTGGCCAATATTCCCAAACTTTTGAAGTTGTCCCTGCAATCACTCGTCGTGCGCCAGGAGAACTCGCTCCCTTATCGCTATTCCAAGAGCAGATTTGGCTTCAGGCAATGGACGGCAACACCGTAGCCTCGTTCTATAACGAGTCGACCACTGTACACCGTTGTGGCGATTTGGACAAAGTTGCTTTAGAGCATAGCTTCTCCGAGATCATTCGGCGACATGAAACCTGGAGAACCACTTTCGATACGATCGACGGCCGGCCCATGCAGGTAATTCATCCAGTTCCTTCGAGCCAGGCAATTCCTTTCATAGATCTGCGCACAATTCCTGAAACTTCACGACGAGCCGAAGCTCTACGGTTAGCGACAGAAGATGCCAGACGGCCATTTGATCTGAAGCATGGCCCGCTAGTTCGGCCGTTGCTCATAACGCTCGATAGACAACTACATCTTCTGTTTCTAACAATGCATCAAAGCATTACCGATGGAGTATCGGTCTATCAAATATTCCCTTCGGAGCTAACGGCGCTCTACGCTGCCTTATCCGGCGACGAGCCTCCGATACTTCCGGATCTGCCGATTCAGTACGGCGATTTCGCACTGTGGGAACGGCTGATGCTTCAGAACGATTTATTAGCTGACGAAATGGCATATTGGCGGAAACAGCTTGCCGGGGACGTTCCGCAGCTTAACTGGCCGTGTGCATGTCCGCCGGCATCGCGCGAGGATTACCGGGGCGCTATCCAGGCCTTTGACATGCCCAAGCAGCTGTGCGATGGATTGATCGACTTAAGTAGGCGCGAGGGAGTGACGTTCTTCATGACACTCTTAGCAGGGTTCACGGGGCTCCTCTTCTGCTATACCCGGCAGCAAGATATCACGACTGGAACAGTTGCTCCGGCAGGCCGGAAGCGAGGAGAAGTTCGGAACTTGCTCGGGTACTTCCTGAACCCGGTCGCGTTGCGTGTTGATCTATCCGGAAACCCTAGTGTCCGCGATCTGCTGCGCCGATGTCGTGAAGTTACCTTAGGGGCCCTCGCCCACGACGATGTTCCGCTGGAGTACCTGAAAAAACAGTTGATGCCCGAATTACCTTCCACTCGGCTTTGGCCATTCGATATGGCGATTACATTAGCGCCTCCATCGACGGCGCTAATTCCCGGTTGGAAGCATACCACTATGGACTGCAACACCGATTGGGCGAAGTGGGCTCTATACCTAGAGCTGAGCATTGGAGATGGCGGAATAATCGGGCGAGCTCAGTACCGGACAAATCTTTTCACGCCGAATATCATCTCGCGGTTGCTGCAAGACCTGGAAGCATTGTTGCAAGGGTTTACGTTCGATTGCGAGCAGCGCATTTCGGATCTGCCGCGTTACTGCTCCAGCTCGAGCTGATCCTCGATTTGCGTGCACAGAAAGTGCAAGCGGACCAGCAAGTGCCATTCCAGCTACTGTCCTATGAGTTACTGCGACTGAGGTGTCTTTGTGGGCGAACTTTGAATGAATCTCGGTCTGTGACGGCGACACGCACTACTCCCATGCAGGTCCGCGGCGCTTCCCTCGATGATTATTTGCAGATTGCAGAATTGGAAACCCGATACGGCCTAGAGACAAAGACGCGAGAAGAATGGGAGCACTTATGGGTGAACAACCCTGTTTACCGCCAGATTGAGAAGAATTGGCCTATCGGCTGGGTGCTCGAAGACTCAACTCTGAAAGTCGTTGGATACATTGGAAACATTCCTCTTCTTTATGAACTCAACGGCAAACAATTCCTCATTGCCACAACCCGCGCCTGGGTGGTAGATTCGGCGTACCGCAGTTACTCGCTCTTGCTCTTAGATTACTTCTTTGCTCAACGGAATGTAGATCTGTTCCTCACAACTAGCTTGAACAGCGAGGCTTTTGAAGGATTTCGATCCTTCGAGCCTTCCCCGGTGCCGGTTGGTGATTGGGATCGCTCCAGATTTTGGATCACAAATTACTCGGGTTTCGCTGCCAGTTGGTTAAGGGCAAGGGAAATGCCATTTGCCGAGCCTTTGACTTACCCTTTGTCGGTCTTACAATCGATAAAAAATAAACTCGGCACAAAATACGTTCCAACGAATGGAAGACAGGAACTCCAGTTTTGTGCTGGCTTCGACGAGCGTTTTGACACTTTTTGGGAAGAATTGAAGAGGAAAAGATCACAGGTGCTGTTGAGCGCCCGTACGCGCGAGATCCTCAATTGGCATTTTAGATATGCACTCGCACGGTCCGAAGCCTGGATCATCTGCATTTGCGAACAATCACGATTGCTGGCTTACTCGATTTTCTACCGTCAGGACAATCCGAGACTTGGCTTAAAGCGAGTACGAATGGCGGACTTTCAGACTATTGTAGATGACGATTCGCTCTTGCTTCCGATGCTCTCTTGCGCTCTGGACCGCTGCCGGAAAACTGGAATACACATGTTGGAAATCATAGGAATCAGGCAAGAGAAGGCGCAGGTAATTGACAAGTTGCGGCCTCATCAACGCAAGCTGCCTTCCTGGCTCGCTTTCTACAAGGCAAATCGGCCGCAGTTAATCGAAAGCTTGAAAGATGCCAAGCACTGGCACTTGTCGTGCTTTGATGGCGACATCAGCTTGTAACTGGGCGTTCCTAGAGAAAGCATCGTAGAAAGAATTCGATTTATGTCGCGCCATACGCAGACGCCCGAAGCCGCGAAGATTTTACCGCCAAGCTACGACTATAAGCGGCGTTTTAGCGACGTCCTCCCCGTAGCTAAAACGGGGGAATCGCCACTTGCGACGATCCCGTTGTCGTTTGAGCAGCAACAGATTTGGCTACAGGCACTGACTGCACCTCATGTTCCTTTTTTCAATGAAATCCTCGTTCTTGAATATAGCGGCGCATTTGACCTAGAAGCCCTGAACGAAAGTTTTCGCGAACTCCTCCGGCGACACGAGACGTTGCGAACAACGTTCAACATGACAAACGGGGCTGCTGCCCAGGTGGTTACCGAATATATCGCCGGAGATGTGTCCGTAACGGATTTTAGCGCCTGCGCGGAAGAGCGACGCGAGGCCGAGATTCTGTGGATAGCAACCCAGGAGGTGCAACGGCCGTTCGATCTGGCTGAGGGACCCCTGATCCGGGCCCGGCTGCTGCGTTTAAGACCGGATGAGCACATCCTGATTGTGACGTTACATGAGCTCATTGCTGACGAGGCTTCGCTGAATATAATTGGTCGCGAACTCGTCGCGTTGTACCAAGCAAGTTCGGCCCGTTCACCTTATCCGCTCGCCGATGTGCCAATCCAGTACTCAGATTACACATGCTGGCAAAAGAGCTCACTGGAAGATGACGTAATCGAACAGCGGATCGAGCAGTTGAGGCAACAGCTAAGTGGTATGCCTCCAGCAATCGATCTGCCGACCGATAGGCAACGGTCGGCCGTACAGCGATTCGGTGGTGCGCGCCAACGCGTGGTGTTCTCAGACGATTTAACTGATTCGCTCAGGGGGTTAAGTGAGCAAGAAGGAGTAAAAATATCTGCGACGCTGTTGGCTGCTTTCCAGGCTTTGTTATGGCGCTATACAAGCCAAGCCGACATTGGAATCGGTTTACGAAATTCGGGCCGCGATGCTGCGGGGACAGAAGAGGCTGTCGGTCTTTTTGCTCACAACGTAATAGTCCGCTCCAATCTGCAGAGCGACGATAGGTTTAGGGACTTCCTGCGCCGTGTAAGAGCTGTTAGCGAAGAGGCCTGCACGCTTCAGCGGGTGCCATTTGATCGCCTTGTTAATGAACTCCAGCAGGAACGCGATCCTAGCCGTAATCCCCTATTTCAGCTCTTGCTTTCGATATCCTGTCCGATATCGCTCCATGCGCCGGGCTGGCAAATACTTGAGTTAGAAGCGGAAACCGGAGCGGCGAAGATGGATTTAGAGCTTCAACTCCGCGACAGGTCAAATGTCATCGACGGCTATTGGTCGTTTGACGACGATCTCTTTGAAGCCGCGACCATTGCGCGAATGGTAGAACATTTCCGTGTAATCTTATACGCTATCGTTGCCGATCCCGACCAACATTTGGCGGATCTGCCGCTACTAACCTCTGTGGAGCGACACCAGTTGCTGGTGGAATGGAATGACACACACGCGAAGTATCCGCGGGAGAAATGCGTTCATCAGCTATTTGAATCGCGAGTGAATCTAAACCCAAACGCAACAGCAGTCGTGTTCGAAGAGGAGCAACTTACCTACCATGAGTTGAACGAACGGGCAAATCAACTGGCGAGGTATTTAGCTAAGCTCGGTGTCGGTCCTGAGGTGCTGGTTGGGCTATGTGTCGACCGCTCGGTAGCGATGGTCGTGGCGCTACTCGGAATTCTTAAAGCGGGTGGAGCGTATGTGCCACTAGACCCGAGCTACCCAGGTGAACGTATATCGTTCATGTTAGGGGACGCAGAGGTCCAGGTATTAATTACACAGAGCGGAATCGTTGAAAGACTGCCGCGCCGTAGTACGCGGGTTGTGCTTATAGACACCGACTGGCCTGAAATCGACAACGAAAATTCGGAAAATGAGGCCAGCGCGGCTAAACCGGATGGCCTTGCATATGTGATCTATACGTCAGGATCCACTGGTAAGCCCAAGGGGGTTCAGATTCCGCATGGAGCGGTAGTCAATTTCTTGAGCTCGATGGCTGGCACGCCAGGGATGACCAGCAACGATCGGGTTCTTGCCGTTACCACGCTTTCTTTTGACATCGCAGGGCTTGAGATTTTCTTGCCGCTAAGTGTTGGAGCGTCTGTAGAGATCGTCAGCCGGACCGTCAGTGCTGACGGCGCTCTGCTTCTCTCGAAGCTCGTCAACTCCTGTACCACCGTGTTACAAGCCACTCCAGCGTCCTGGCGGATGCTCCTCGAGGCTGGATGGGAGGGCAGTTATTCATTGAAAGCGCTGTGCGGGGGCGAACCCCTCTCGCGAAAACTGGCTGATGACTTACTCGCAAGGACAAGTTCACTTTGGAATATGTATGGCCCAACAGAGACCACGATCTGGTCGACATGCTCCAGGGTTGAACCTGGAGAAGGTGAGTTGTCGATCGGACGACCTATTGCCAACACTCAAGTCTTCATACTCGACAAGCTCCTACACCCACTCCCTGTTGGAATCCCGGGTGAGCTGTATATAGGCGGTGATGGACTAGCCCGGGGCTATCTCAAGCAACCAGAGTTGACGGCTGAGAAATTTGTCGTCGTCTCGTTCAGCGCGCAATCCGAACAGCGGTTGTATAAGACCGGAGATCTGGCCCGCTATTTACCCAATGGAGAAATTCAGTGTTTGGGGCGAATCGACTACCAGGTAAAGATTCGCGGATTCCGCATCGAGCTGGGAGAAATCGAGGCGGCGCTGCGGAAACACGCTGACGTCAAAGAGACAGCCGTCGCGGCGCTGGAGGACCCCGCGGGAGGCCAACGTTTGTTGGCGTATTTTGTTCCAGCACGCGAACCGGCCCCAACCGGTGCTGAGTTGCGCGCTTTTCTGAAGGAGAAACTGCCAGAGCACATGATACCGTCAGGTTTTATTGCGCTCAAAGCAATGCCCTTGACGCCCAACGGCAAGATCGACCGCAAGGCTCTTCCACAGCCTCAACTATCCCAACTGAGTCGCATAGAGGAGTTTGTGGCAGCGGGAGATATTTTAGAAGCTCAGTTAGTCAAGATTTGGGAAACCGTGCTAGGTATTGAGCCGATCGGTATTCGGCATAATTTTTTCGAGCTTGGCGGGAATTCATTGTTGGCAGTCCGGCTCATGCAGCGAATCAAGCAGGCGTTCGGAAAGGACCTGCAGATAGCTACACTATTTGAAGCGCCTACGGTTGGTCAGCTTGCTGCCGCTGTACGCCGCGACGGATGGTCGCCTCCGTGGACTTCTTTGGTGCCAATTCAAACCGATGGCTCCAAACCGCCTTTCTTCTGCGTTCATGGAGCGGGGGGTACAGTTCTTCGCTTCTATGATCTGGCACGCCATCTCGGTTCAGACCAGCCTGTTTATGGCCTTCAGGCCCGGGGTCTGCAGGGAATACAATCGTGTGATACGCGAGTGGAAGATATGGCCGCTCGCTATCTTGAGGAAATACGCAAGGTTCAACCCGCAGGGCCGTACTTTATTGGCGGTTATTCGTTTGGCGGCCTGATCGCTTTCGAGATGGCGCAGCAGTTACTAGCCGAGCATCAGGAACAGGCCATCGTGGTGATGTTTGACACTTTCTGCCCACGTCAGGCAAAGACTCACCTGTTTGGCCTCCTAAAGCTTTCAATGAAGACGCTCTCAGCAGTGATTCTCAAGCTCGTAAAGGCGCCGGCTTCGCAGAGGGCAGCTTATATCTCGCAAATCGTAAACACGTTAAAGCAGGGAATTCAACGGCGTGTCCATGAGGCTAAAGTGCCTCTAGTCTTGAAGAGAGTCCGATCCGCGTGTACACATGCGGGAAAAGAGTACACGCCGCAAACCTTTCCGGGCTCGGTGATTCTATTCAGGTCTCAGAAAACACCGCTGCTGCAGCTTGGCGATCCGCAAGTTGCTTGGAACAGATACGTCAGTGAGGGAGTCGAGGTCCACGAAATCGATAGTAATCACGACGACGTGCTCCGCGAGCCGCAAGTCCGAATGATTGCAGCGCAATTGAAAGCCTCTCTCGGGAGGGCGCATCGGCCAAATCACGTCCATGAGCTCGCAAATGCATGATGCCTATGGCAGAAAAAGGTGCCAAGCTGTGGAGATCGCGAGTACGTGACGAGAGAGCGGAGGGCTATCGAGATCGATAGTCAAGGAACTCTCGGACCCGTGACTGAGCCCCCAGTGCGACACGACGCCAAGGAATATTTAAGGGCGAGGCCGAAACTCATATCATGGGTAACCAAGAGTGGGTTCGCTTTATTGGATCAAGGACTCATCACAGGATCGAACTTCGTGATGAGCATCTTACTCGCTCGTTGGTGGGCGCCCCAGGCATATGGAGCCTACGCCGTCGGCTTCGCCGTATTCCTTCTGATTCTCATGCTCTATCAATCTCTGATGCTTGAACCGATGTCGGTTTTTGGGGGTTCCGCTTACCGGAATTGTCTTCGGGGTTATCTAAAATCTTTGCTCGTGTTTCATTTCGGCGCATCTGCTTTCATCTTAGTCGTGATGTTTGTAGCCGCCGCAGTGGTCTTGCGATCGAATCCGGTTAGCGGCTTTTCGGGCGCCCTCGCTGGAGTTGGTTTAGCGGCGCCGGCCGTGCTGCTGCTCTGGCTGGCAAAACGCATGTTTTACTTAGAGCTCTCCCCGGCCCCTGCGGCAGGTGGAGCACTCCTCTATTTCGTTCTCCTACTCGGCAGTCTCACTCTGGCTCATCAGTTCCATATACTATCTCCGTTCTCCGCGTTCTTAATTACTGGAATAGCGGCATTGGCCGGTAGTTCGGTTCTGTTGATGCTTCTGAAGGCGCACCTCTCCGTCGGCGAAGATCCGCCTCCTAGTCTGCGGGATGCCTGGCGGCGCCATTGGCAGTATGGGCGATGGGCGTTGGCCGGCTCTGCTTTCACTTGGATCCCTAATTATATGTTCTATCCGCTAGTGGGTAGCTTCTGTGGAATGAGACAAGCGGGCGAGCTTAAGGCGCTCATGAACTTTTCTGCCCCTGTGCTACAGGGATACGGCGCACTTGCCACACTCTTGCTTCCTTACGCCGCTCGCACTCAACAGAACCAAGGCTGCTCGGGTTCCTATGCTCTAATGTGTCGCATCAGCTTGATTTCCACGGCCGGAGCTATCCTCTACTGGTGTCCACTGCTGCTCTTTAAGAGCTCTCTATTTCGCCTCACTTACTCTGGCGGGTATGCACAAGTGGCCTACCTGCTGCCAATCGCGGCAATTGCCTCCATTTTCTGGAGCGCATTCTTGGGTCCGGCAACGGCTTTACGAGCGATGGAGTCTACTGCCCAGGTCTTCGCGGCTCTTTTTATTTCGAGTGTCGTCTCCGTCATGATTGGGATTCCGGCAATTCGTGCCTGGGGTGTGGGAGGAGCACTATCGGCAATAGCGTTATCGGAAGCAATCGCTTTCTTAATGGCTTTTGTCTTGCTTCAGCGAAAGATGCGCAGGGCGTCGCAAGAAATTCCTGTTGCTCCAGCTCTCACCACAACTGAATAACGGAAGAGCTGGGCAGCCGATGTCTCACAACGAGCGATGCACAATGCAAACTCAAGTGCACTACACACCTGATCTTAGTCTTGGCGTAACCAACCGCAAATCGCGGAAGTTTGGCCACGCATTCCTCTTGTTAGCGCTGTTTATCTCGTTGGGCGCTCTCGCCGCGGTTCGACCGATTGCGGTTCTAATAGTTGTTGCCGTTGCCGTCGTTCTATGGTTAGGGCGGTTGCTCCTGAAGTCCTTTATGCGGAGCGGACTGGAACTATGGCAGGCTCCTTTGCTGATTGCGCTTTCCGGCTACATGATTTTGAATTACGGCTTTTCTAATCTCGCCTTCCATGTCGGCGGCGCTCCTTTAATTGTCAGTTACTCGTTGATGTACGGAGCCTTAATTCTGGCGGTTTTTTCCCGACCAGATTTGGTAAAGCGCGGGCTCAAGGAGCCTGCGGTCGTTTGCTTCGGAGTTTTGCTACTTCTTACATTCCTTCATCTAGTCTCAAATCTTCCTACGTATGGATTTTGGGCCATCCGGGATTCGTCTCTATTCTTGGACGGGCTGTTTTTGATTCCGGGAGTAGTCTGGATAACGTCCAGGAGCAGTGCAGCTTTACTTATGAAATGGCTGATGCTGGTTTTCATGTTGAACCTGATATACAGTCTGACGCGTCCCTGGGAAGATCGAATCTTGGCCTGGTCTCCCCAAAGTGGCGTGTTTGTTCCCGTGTCACTGATTGGGCATTACCGCGGTAGCTACTTCTATTTGTTAAGTGGTGCGCTATTTTGTATCCTGATGGCCAGATATGTAGTTAAATGGCCGCGTTGGTTGCTGCTTTTCCTCGCCACGGCGCAAGTATTCGGCCTTGCTATTCATCAAGCGAGATCAACATATGTCGGACTGGCCGCCTCCATGATCCTGCTGATGGTCTTAGGAAAGAGTAAAGAATCGATGGGACTGGCGTTCACGGTCTCTTCCGTTTTAGGTGTCATATTGTTATTGACCAGTGTCTGGGGCTTTGAAATACCTGGCCGCATTGGTCCAGTTGATTTAGACTTTTTTAGCCAACACGTTCGAAGCATATCCGGCGCACAAGATACGCCAGGAATGTCCGTTGGAGATCGCGTCGATTGGTATGATGAGGCCTTTAAGCGATTCCGTAACAACCCTATCTTAGGTGAAGGATTTGGCTTGCCGCTGCTCGATGAAGTGGACAATACAACTGGCGCGGCTATACGTCAACCCCACAACTCCAACATAAGCGTTATCGCCCGGATGGGGGTCGTCGGGCTTGCCGTTTGGCTCTCATTCCATCTCGCATTGGTCAGTCGATTTGTACATGCGTATCGACACCGCAAAAAATACGATAACCAGACGAGGGACTTTGTCTTATGGCTGTTTCTGTATTATGTAACCTTCATGATTGTTGCGGGCGTAGAGCCCGCATTTGAATTTCCAGAAGGTGCAATACCGTTTTACTTTTTCATGGGGATCGCACTAAGAGTTACGCGATGGCGAACACGCTCGAAAGCGGGAATCGGTGCGAGTGAAGATCCGCGTGTCCTTTGTGAGCGAACGGGAATCGGAACGCTTAGAACGAGTGGGTAGAGCCCAGTAAGTCCCGTCGGTTTAGGTTCGCATTGGGCAGGTTGGGTCAATGCCCGGGGAGCTCCACGTTCGAGAGAGTAACAAATTGTGAAAATAGTTTTGGTCCACAATCAGTATCAGCAGCCAGGCGGCGAGGACGTCGTCTTTGAGCAAGAACGGCAGCTATTAGAGCGAAGCGGCCACACTGTGATCCCTTATCGCCGAAGTAATTGGGAAGCGGGTTCCTATGTGGGCATTCGCCGATTGGCGTTAGCGAAACGGACGGTGTGGGCTAGCGATACGCGGAAAGAATTTGCGAGTTTACTGCGGGCAGAAAAGCCTCAGTTGGTTCACGTTCACAATACCTTCGTTATGATCTCGCCGTCGATTTTCTCGGCATGCAATGAAGCAGGCATTCCCGTGGTTCAGACTCTGCATAACTATAGGTTGCTGTGCCCTGCTGCGACATTTTTTCGGGACGGCCATATCTGCGAGGAATGCATGCAGCATACCCTATGGCGGAGTGTCCTTCATGGCTGCTATCGGGACTCCCGCCCGGCCAGTGCTACCGTGGCGCTCACGTTGGCAGTGCACCGGCGCCGCGAGACATGGACTCGCGGAGTAACTTCGTTCATCGCTCTAACGAATTTCGCCAGGAATAAGCTTGTGGAGGGGGGCGTGGCGGCGGATAAAACGTTTGTCAAGCCGAACTTTGTACACCCTGATCCGGAAGCGCGCACTTTTGAGGGCGAGTATGCATTGTTCGCGGGACGGCTCTCTCCCGAGAAACGTGTCGCGACGATACTTCAGGCTTGGTCTCTCCTTCGGAATGGCGTCCCCCTCGTGATTATCGGCGATGGTACCTCCCGTAAGGAACTGGAGAGGGAAGTGGCTCGAAGTAGCCTCAAGAATGTGACCTTTAAAGGGACATTGACACATGAGGAAACATTGGCAGCCATGAGAAATGCTCGTGTCCTTATTTTCTCCAGTGAGTGGTACGAGAATTTCCCTATGACCATCGGCGAAGCTTTTGCCTGTGGTGTTCCAGTCATCTGTTCTCGGGTTGGAGCTATGCAAGAAATAGTCGACGACGGGCGAACGGGGCTTCATTTCACGTCCGGGGATGCGGAAGACCTGGCAGAGAAGGTGGATTGGGCTTGGGACAATCCTGAACGCATTCGAGCTATGGCAAAAGAGGCAAGGCGAGAGTACGAAACTAAGTACACTGCCGAGAAAAATTATCCGATACTTATGGACATCTATCAACGCGCTCTTGACGCAGAAGAGTAATATGGCCACATCACGGGTGAGCAACCAAGCACCGGCCTTCCGAGTCTTAGGTGTGCGGGTGAATGCCGTTCAGATTCCGGAAGTAGTATCTCAGATGCAATGCTGGATTCAGGAGCGCAGCGAGGGCCATTTTATTGCGGTGACCGGCATGCACGGCGTCAGTGAATCACGCAGGGATCCCTTTTTTCGCGAGATCCTTAACGCAGCCGATCTGGTTGTGCCGGATGGAATGCCGCTGGTGTGGATCGGCCGCCGAAACGGATACCCTTTGAAGCGCCGCGTTTATGGCCCGGAACTCATGGGAACCTTTTGCGAGCAGACCGAAGGCCAGTATCGTCATTTTCTCTATGGCGGCGCGGAAGGCGTCCCAGAGCAGTTAGCCGAAATATTGCAATCGCGGTACGGAAATCGAATCGTCGGGACATACTCGCCTCCTTTCCGCAACTTAACCGAAGCCGAAAAGGAGGAAATTGTGGAACGAGTTCGCGCTGCCAAACCCGACATACTTTGGGTAGGCCTAAGCACTCCGAAGCAGGAACGCTGGATGGCAGAATACCGGCAGCGGTTAGGGGTTCCGGTGCTCGTCGGCGTTGGGGCTGCCTACGATTTCCACACCGGCAGGTCCAAACAGGCGCCGCTGTGGATGCGCGAGAACGGCCTGGAATGGCTTTTTCGCCTCCTTTCGGAGCCTCGAAGGCTTTGGCGACGGTACCTCGTCAATGGATCCCAATTCGCTTGGGATGTCTGGTTGGAGATGCTCAGAATCAAGAATTTCGATTGATTTGTAAGAGAAAGCCAACGGTAGCATCTTCTCCGACGCTCTGCAGAGCTTAATGTCATGCGGGCAACTTCGACTAGCGCCCGGGCGGAACTCGAATAAGTCGATTGCGAGCGACTCAGAACGAAGTGTTTTTGCACTCGACACTGCAACGATAAAGCGCGTTCCATTAATCGGTGTTTGCGAAAGATATTAGGCAGGAAAATAAGAAAAGGATGAGCATATTGTCATGAAAACAGAAACACGCGTTCTCGTAACTGGGGCCGGCGGTTTTATCGGCCATCACTTAGTGAAGCGATTGAAAAACGATGGCTACTGGGTACGAGGCGTCGATCTAAAGTATCCCGAGTACGAGCCGTCCCTCGCAGATGAGTTCGAGATACTCGATCTACGGCGCTGGGATAACTGCCTGATGGCTACTCGGGGCCAAATCGAATTAGTTTACAACCTGGCCGCCGACATGGGGGGGATCGGGTACATCACCGCCTTCCACGCTGAGATTGCTCGAAATAATATCCTGATCAACGCACACATGTTAGAGGCCAGCCGGCAGAACGGTGTCGGACGATTTCTGTTTTCATCGTCCGCATGCGTGTACGCCCAGAGCAAACAGAAAAACCCTGAGGTTACTCCATTACGCGAGGAAGACGCATATCCCGCCGATCCCGAGCCCGGGTACGGCTGGGAAAAGCTCTATGCGGAGGAACTTTGCCGCTACTATTGGCACGATTACAAAATCGAGACCCGAATAGTGCGCTTTCACAATGTTTACGGGCCGCTTGGCACTTATGATGGGGGCAAGGAAAAAGCACCCGCCGCGATCTGCCGTAAGGTAGCTTTAGCGACCGATGGTGACGAGATCGAGATCTGGGGCGACGGCGAACAGACCCGTTCGTTCATGTATGTGGATGACTGTGTCGAGGGATTGATTCGTATCATGGCGTCCGATTACCGCGATGCTCTGAACCTGGGAACAGACGAATTGGTGACTATCAACCAGCTTGTCGACATGGTGTGCGATACGGCCGGCAAGCGTTTGACAAAACGTCACAACATCCGAGGACCACAGGGCGTACGCGGCCGCAACAGCGACAATAGCCGGCTGCGTGAGGTCCTTGGTTGGGAACCGTCGATAACGCTGCGCCAAGGGCTCGGACGGACCTATCCATGGATCGAGGCCCAATACCTCAGAGACAGCAGGCATGTAGGAAGCGGGAGCCTCGTAGGAGCGACGGCCTGATTCGGAGCTGGACACGAACCGGCGTCAAAGCGGTCGATTGGTTTCATCAGCATCTCCAATCGACCTATGCCCGAGGAAACCATATCTGTCTTAATCCGCGCCTTGGTTGCGCTTTCAACAAGGCGAATTAGCAATAAAACCAGGAAATCATCACACCAGAAAGGCGCCTGCAGTTAGAAGCCAGGAACTGCATACGGCGAGTAATGCCAAATTCGAAACTGCTGCAACTATTACCTCTCGCGTTAACACGCCCCATCGAGTTCTTGGACCGTGTTGCAACGAGCTTTGAAGTGCGAGCCGACCGAGTTAACGGAAAAGGAGCATTCGGGTCTGGCATCTACGGCGTATCGGAATGGGAGGATGCGGTTTCCCATTTAGAGGCGTACATCGGGCCGGGGAGCATCACGTCTGCTTTGGCTGAACCCGAACTAGCCGAAATTGAAACCGAGGTGCACAAGCGAACCGAGGCCAAACTTGGTGACGCACCCTTTTCGCTAGCTCATTGTTCCGATAAGGGACTTGCGAGGTTCTGCTATGCGTTGATCCGAGCCACTAAACCAGAAGTCGCGCTAGAAACCGGAGTAGGTTTCGGCGTGACCTCTGCCTTTATCTTGAAGGCGCTTGAGGTAAACCGGCGGGGGATCTTACACAGCATTGATTTGCCCCCACTTGGTAGGGACGCAGATAAATTCGTCGGCATTCTCATCCCCGAGCACCTGCGGGAGCGATGGAACTTACATCGGGGGCCGACCCGGCGTGTGCTTCCCAGAGTGCTGCCGGAGATAGGGCCCGTGGGCCTCTTCCTTCATGACAGTCTGCACACCTATCGAACCATGAGCGATGAGTTTCGCACGGTTATGCCCTATCTGAAGGCGGGCGCCATACTGATCGCCGATGACATCCAGGATAACGCGGCATTTAGCGAATGGGTTATGGAGAACAAGCCGGCATTCTCGGCTGTTATTCATGAGCCCGATAAAAATTGTCTTTTCGGTTTGGCTGCCCGGCACTGTCCGGAGGCGAAAGACAATGTGTTTGCCCGGAGTATATGACTGCCAGCACTATTTGTTGATTTATGCAACTTACTCAAGAAACTCGTGCAGAGCGGCAGACCGAATCTCAGGGAGACTGGCAGGGACCGCTTTTTGCCGTCGGCATGTGGCGTTCTGGAACGTCTCTTCTATTTGCGCTGATGAATAAGCATCCGCAGATCGGCCTGATGTACGAAGGGGATCTGTCCCTATTGCGCCCTTTGTTCTGGATTCGTCGAGCGGAAAGGAAGTGGCTCGAGAGATGGGAGTTTTGGAACGAGGCCCCTAAGCGGCACGAACTGGAGAGCGATTCTATCCCCTCCGGTGCTTTCCCTCTCCGAACGGCGATGCAAAGCGTATACCAGCTTTATGCAGAGCAAAAGAAGGCTAGTATCTGGGGCGACAAATCGCCTAATTATCACGATTGCCTGTCGCGATTAGCACGAGAATTTCCCGACGCCCGGTTTCTTATCATCTGGCGCGATCCGAGCTCGATCTGCCGCAGCGTCGTTTCCGCGGCGAAAGAAAACGCCTGGTGGGGGCGGCCAGGGATGAGCCATCGCACTTTAATGGGATATAAGAGGATGAAGACGGAATGTGATCGGCTGCTGCAACGGGGGACTCGCGTATACCAGATTCATTACGAAACACTGGTTAGAGATCCTATCACGGTCATGTCGGCGGTGTGTAAATTTCTGGATGTCCCGTTCGTTCGGGCGATGGCTTCTCTGGATGGTGCCGATCGATCAGCAATTTACGAGGGCAAGCATCATACTCTGGTAAACGGAGAACGAATCGTATCTTCGCTTGACCGCTCGGAGGTTCTTTCCCCGCGCCTGAAGAAGAAGATTGAGCGCTATGTGTGCATGTGGCGGGAACAGACCAATGGTGAGTGGCCGGTTGTTTTAAATCCACCAATGCGAGGTTGTAAGAAACCGTCTGCCCTCGAGCGGGCATTTGACGAAATTGTGTATCGGTACTTCCGAGCCTTGGATACAGTGGTAATTTTCGTTTATTGTTTCGCGCCGCTTGGATTTTTGAAGAAATTCCGTGCTGCTCGTAGGCGCGCCGCTACGGAGCGCACTTCGAAACTTAAGGGTGCCCAGCACTCCAAATGAGGCAAGGCGCCTGCTGAAAGGTACTGAGGGCCAAGAGCTCAGGTGGGCTTCAAGTTGTCGGCGAGAATCGCCATTTTGCCTTCGTCTGTCAAGGTACCTTTAAGGTGATTGCGTAACAGGCGCGAACTCCCTCAGCATTGTATGCCATGACGGCCACCGTGTGCTGCCCTGCCGAGATTCCAGTGCTGTCGAAAGGGAAATCGAAAGAGCTCCCGGCTTGCGTCTCCTTCAGCGACCAATCGAAGTAGAACTCCACCCTGCTGACGGTCGCCCTGGGGTCCTGAGCAGTGCCGGTCACGTTAAGCGTGCCGGAAGCCGCGGATTGGTCTGTCGGGGAGGTGATCACCACACTGGGTACAGGGCTCGTGTACTTTGCATCGGCTGTTCCATGGGTCTCCTGGCCGGCATGCTGAAACTGCGCGAAGCTATTGAAAGCGTTATTCCAAGCAAACGCCTTTCGACCGGGATTTGGAAGGTGATAGCTATTGTAATCGAAACGATTCGAACGAAAGAAGTTCGCTTCCTGATTATCGGTTGCGGCTCCTGTAAATCCAGAGTCGCCATCAAAAACTACTGTATTGTGATGAAAGTAGTTGTTCGCCGACTTATAACTGGCGCCACGAGTTTGCGCGATAATATCCATTCCATTGCCGCCTCGGGCTGATATCTCGACCGTGTTGCAGTAAGCGTCCACCCCCTGAGACTCGGAACTCAACAGATTGGCCGCATACAACCACTTCGTGCCACTTGGGTAAATGTAGCCGTTCCTTAATAGCTTGTTGTTGCGGATCGTTGCGGAGTAACTGATCTCGTGAAAGGCACCCTCGTCGGTGTTATCCTGAATCGTGTTGCTGTCATATAGAGTGTCGTAGTTATTCGTGTCGGTCCATAAGCCCATCCCCGCGTTGTCATGTGAGTAATTGCCGCGAAAGACGAGGCCGCGGGTCCATAGCAGCTTGGCGCCGCCGGCTCCGAATTGAGGTTTTACGTGTGCATAGTTGTTATAAGCTATCTCGTTACCTTCGATTAGAATTTTGGAGGGGTCGGTGCCGCTGCCATCCGGATTTCCTCCTCCAACGCCGGCGCTCATTCCAAAGTTACCGTTGTGATGGATATAATTGTGCAGAATCTGCCATCCGAAGTTCACACGTATCCCGGCCCCGTGGTTTAAGCGGATCTCATTGTTTTCGATTACCCAATTGGCGCCCATTGTCGGATAACCAAAACTCGTACTAACACCTCCGATGGCGCCGGTCAGGCCAGGCGTCGCGTACTTTTCGATCGTTAAGCCTCTTATGATGACGTTGTTCGCCTTGCTCCCAGTCGCGCCGTTCCACCGTTCAAAGGCCGTGGCCGTGGCACTAATCTCCACCTTGTGGGTGCTCGGATCATCATAGAAGTAGATCGTGCCATTTTCATAGTCAAAAAACCAGCGGCCCGGGCCCACATCGGCCTGAGTGGCCACGCGTACCAGCGGCTTATCATCGAAATATAGGTCTTCTTGATACACGCACGCGGGATACGCTGCTTCGCAATGAACCGGGTTGATACCTACATAATTGCCGTGTGTCTGACCACCGATCCAATAGTATTGACCTGTGTGCTGGAAGGAGGTTAGCAGCTTGGAGCCGTTCAAAATGGCCCCAGGTTCCCCAATGAAAATATCCCGGTCTTTCGGGATAATTCTTTGCATGCGGTATACGCCCGCATGGAAAACGAATGTTGTGTCGGCGGGCGCCCGCGCGACTATCTTCGCGATCTCCATTTCGGGGTACACGTTCACTGTGTTCTGGCTCTCGCGCCCACTGCTCTCGAGAAGACTTAACAAGGCGAGCGAGGCTACTATCGCGAACGATCGCGCGATCAAGAACTCCCGTCGGACATAACGCGGAGAACGTTCAACTCGGCGGCAAGAACCGAACAGCATTAATCGTGCCGCAGTCGACGCTCGCCGCGTTGTCCGAAAAGGCATCAGAGCAGTTTCATTTAACGTTTAATGTGACGGCGTAACAGGCGTGAAGACCTTCGGAGTTGTAAGCCATTGCTGTCACGGTGTGTAGCCCTGTTGCGAGGCTGCTGGTGTTTAGCGCGAAGCTGAAGGGGCTGGCCGTTTGAGTTGATTTCAAAGTCCAGTCTACATATAACTCGACCTTGTCAATGGATCCGTTCTGGGCAGTACCGTTCACGTCCACTGTACCCGAAACTGAGGCTTGATCGGCGGGCGAACTGATTGCCACTGTCGGGACTAGCGAATCATAGTGCGTATCGGCTGTCCCGTGGGCCTCTTGGCCACTCCCCTGAAACTGGGAAAACGTGAACCACTTGTTTTGTGAAGTGTAGGTTTTCACGCTCATCGCCGGTGAGTGGTAGCTGTTGTAGTCGGATTTGTTGCTGGTAAAGAAACCGGCTTGTGCATTATCAGTCGCGAGACCCGTTTGTCCAGACTCGCCTTCGAAAGTCACTGTATTGTGGTGGTAGTAATTGCCGCTCGACGTGTAGCCTGGTCGGTTCTGGGCAACGATGCTAATGCCATTTCCACCCTCTGCAGACACAGTTACGGTATTGCAGTACGCAGCCACGTTCTGAGATGTTGAACTCATTATGCCAGCCGCCCAAATCCAGTCTGTGCCATTCGGATGGATATAGCCGTTACCGGAAATCGTATTGTTCCGAACCGTGGCCCCTGAGCTGATCTCTTCGAAGAATCCCTCTTCTGTGCTGTTCTTAATGATATTATCGTCCACGAGCAGATTGTAGTTGTTCGTGTCCGCATGGAAGCCGGATCCGTTATTGTCATGGACATTGTTGCCCCGGAAGACCAAACCATTGGTCCACGTGACCTTCACGCCGCCCGCTCCATAATGGTCGGTTAAGAGCGCGTAGTTGTTGTATGCTATCTCGTTACCTTGTATCAGCACCTTGGAGGGTGTTGACCCGCTGCCGTTACTACTGTTTCCTCCCCCGATACCGGCGCCGATTCCGAGGTTACCATTCATATGCACATAATTGTTGAGGATTTGCCATCCAAAATTGGGGTGTATGCCCGTCCCGTGGTTTAGCAGAACTTCGTTGTCCTCGACCACCCAATTAGCACCAGCATTGGGGTTCCCGAATCCAGTGCTACCTCCCTCAATGGCGGCCTCCATGATGGGCGCAGCAAACTCTTTGACCGTCAGATATTTGATGGTCACATTGTTGGCCGAAACGAACTCGAAGGCTGCGGGTACTACGCTCGTTTCTACTGTGTGACCGCTGGGATTGTCATAGAAATAGATCGTGTTCGAGCTGTAATTGAAGTACCACGAGCCGGAAACGACCTCTGATAACTCCGTCACGTGATTGAGCGGCTTGCCGTCGAAAAACAGATCCTCAGGGTAGATGCAGGCGAGATGACCCGTCTGGCATCGCGTGTTTTCAATCGTCACCTCGCCCTGCTGCGTCTGGCCGGTTACGTAGTAATACGAGCCCGATCGTTGAAAAGAGGTGAGGAGCCGGGAACCGCTCAGGATCGCCGGACAGGCGGTTTTCGGAGGTGCGCAGGCTGTTTGGCCAATGAAGCTGTCCCCGGTTTTGGCATCGATGGGCTTGTTTAGCCGGTATGTGCCGGGATAAATGATAAACGTTGTGTCGCTTGGATTGGCCGCAACCTCGGTCGGGATGTCCATTCCAGGTTTTATGTCAACAGTGGTTCCCGCAAAGCACAAAGCAACGTTGGCGGTGACGAGAAGCGTAGCATGCAATAGAGTGTTTGTCTTTGTTTTCAATGGATTCGGTCCTTTCTTAATCAAAGCGAAGCGGACAAAGCTCCGCCCTCTGTTTTTCCAGGGGGTTGGCAGCGCGAGCCACAACTCCGTTCGGCCCCGGGAGGTCTACACGCTGAGTAGTTCCCTTATCGGAAATTCCCGAGACTGTGTGAGCGGGCTCGCCGAGCGGTCACGGCTGATTGCCGGTTCCACCCCGTAGGGTCATTGATCTAACGAACTGATTACTTGATACTATCATTCATCAGCGTTATAGTACAAGAGATCAGTTATAGAACATGCGATTTTCTTCATTCAGGTTTGCCATCCATATTGGCACCATCTACTTGGTAGAAATCGCGCATCCACTTTATCACTCCATTTCACCCGCATGAAAGCGACGGGACTATACGCTGGATCGCGGCCACGAAGGGTCACCGGTCCAGGAACACTTCCACCATCTTCGTGCCGGATTCGGGTGGGCTTGGGTATCTTCAAGCGCGACTGCCAATTTCCCAAGGCTTCACTACGTCGGGTCTGAGCCCACGATGAACATTCCTGGTTTCCAATCGATGTGGACTACAGCAAATCCATTAGGAGACTTTTTGTCTAGTTGATACCTTCTACTAAAAAGAGGACCAAACAAAACCTATGACCAAATTGAGAGCAGCAGTGGCGTGTATATGGTTTGGCCTGTGCTTGTCGGCCGCTTCTCAAACGACGTTCCAAACGCCGCCCTGGTTTAAGTGGCTAGGAACTGGCATCGGAGGGAGTTATTCATGTACATCTGGCTATTGTGATCTAACGGACGAGAGATGGCTCACCTCGTTTACTGTATCAAGCGGAGCCACACTCATTAGCCCGGCGGGCAACGGTCCGTTGATCATTCGATCCACAGGCGCGTGTACTATCGCGGGAACGATCTCCGGCAGCCCCAATGAGAGCAGTTTTGGGATAAGCGGAAACGGGGACTTCGGCGGTGGCGGTGGTGGCGGCGGCGGCGGAATCAGTGCCGGAAAAGCCGGAACAACGACGACGGTGATCCCCAACATACCGCTTGTCAATGGGGGTAGCGGCGGTACAGCCGGCGGAGGAGCGGGGCAGGCCGGCACGTCCACAACATCTGGTCAATACCATATGTTCTTGAGCAATAGCGGATCCTGGCCCGGAGGGGGCGCACCCGGCGGAGTTGGAGGATCAAACGGCGGAAGCGGCGGGAATGGGGCGACCCCAATCATTTTAATTTGCAATACAATAAATTTTACTGGAACGATCAATGTCAGCGGCGGGAACGGCGGCAATTCTCCGGCGAACGGTTCTGGCGCGGGCGGCGGTGGAGGCGGAGGCTATGTGGTGCTTGCCGCTCAGACCTTCACGGCCAACACGGGTACAATCAACACTGCTGGCGGAAATGGCGGCAGTTGCAACGGCCATACGACTTGTGGAGCGGGAGGCAATGGTGGCAATGGTTGGACGATGTCGCTCACAATCCAGTGACCGCGCGGAAACCCGGTTCGCATTTTCCGCACCGTTGTTTGCTCCGAGAATCGTTCAAGAGTTCACCATCACATCGGGGGTAAGAGAATGAACAAAACACTAAAACTGAGAGTGGCCATCGGCTGTGCGTGGTTTTGCATGTGTTTCTCGGCACATGGCCAAACGACATTTCTAATTCCATCCTGGTTCAAGTGGCTGGGAAATGGTGTGAATGGTAGTTACTCTTGTACTTCCGGCACTTGCGACCTGAATTACGAAGGATGGTACACCTCATTCAACGTATCCATCGGAGCGACCGTGGTAAACGCGGTGGGCAATAGCCCGATTATTGTTCGGGCTACAGGAACGTGCACAATTGCAGGAACAATCTCTGGAAGCCCGAATGACGGCAGTGGTGGGACAACCGGAGGCGGGGACTTTGGCGGCGGCGGCGGTGGTGGTGGCGGCGGAACAAGCGCCGGAAGGGGTGGAATAGACACCACGGTCATCCCGAACATACCGCTTGTGAATGGAGGTAGCGGCGGCGCTGCAGGTGGAGGAGCGGGCGGCACGGCTACTTCCACAGCCTCTGGTCAATACCATATGTTCTTGAGTAATAGTGGATCCTTCGCTGGCGGGGGCGGACCTGGCGGGGTCGGGGGTTCCAGCGGCGGAGCAGGGGGGCACGGCGGCATACCAGTGATATTTGTTTGTAACACCATAAATTTCACTGGAGCGATCAATGTCAGCGGGGGTACCGGTGCGAATTCTCCTGCTAACGGAACGGGCGCAGGCGGCGGCGGCGGAGGAGGCTATGTGGTGCTCGCCGCTGAAACGTTCACCGCCAATACGGGTTCGATCAACACTGCCGGCGGAAATGGCGGCAGTTGCAACGGTCACTCAACTTGTGGAGCCGGGGGTAGCGGTGGCAACGGTTGGACCATGTCGCTGACAATAAAGTGATACAACTGCCAGTGACGTCAGCTAAGCCGTCCACACCTGCCGTCAACAGTGACTGCATCTGTGCCTGAGAGCCACTCTAGAATACCTGGATGTCCGGATCAACTGCCATCCCCGTCCCTTCCACTAGGATGGGCACTGCGCCGATGGTGATCGTCGAAGTGAAAGAGTGCTTCGTTCCGATCATGTCCAGCCAGTCTGTTGAATAACCCGTCGGCACCGAATAGGAAGTGCTTCCGCAAATGGTGGGTGTGGCCGCCGTTGTGCAGTTCGAAGGCGAACTTGTCCCCCCTGGTCCATATTGTGAATCCCAAACCAATAGACCGCGCAGACCATTAGCCTCGATGAGTTTGCAGGTGTAAACAGTGCCCGAATTCGTGCAGAATGGACTCCCGGCGGGAGTTGCGCCGCGCAGCCATTTTACGTCCGTGTTCCACGCAATCCCGGCGGGAGTCAAGACCCCGGAATCGGAGCCCAACTGATCAGATCCGTTGTAGGCATACCACTGGAAATTTGTGATTCCCGCCGACCAATACAGCGCCAAGCCTCGCGCTACACTGGCCGCCTCGGAATAATTATCGTTCCAGATGTTTGGGCCGGTCGCGGGAAAGCCACCGCTGCACTCTCCGCACATCAGCATTTTGGCTGAATCGGTGGTACTCAGCCTTCCCTTGAGTTGTGTCACTTGCCCAGTGCTGCCCACCATAATTTCGGGCGTATATTGGCTGTAGTAAAAATGGTCGGCGATAACATCTACTGCCTGCGATCCCCAACAGCTCGAGCTGTTGCAGTTGGCTGTATTGCCGCCGGAAGGTGGCCAGGTGCAAGTGGTGGATGAGCCGTTGTCGTTGAGCGGACTGTAGGTGCAGTACAGAAACTGAGGAGTAAGGGTAGGATTCCCATCGGGCGCAACGATCAGCGCAGCGGGGTCGGCAGCGCTCCAGCCCAGGGCGCTGAGATAACTGGAACAGCTCGCCGAACTGCCGGAGGCTGGATAATTGTGAATTGTGCCTACGCCTTTGATCAAACAGCGCATGTCCTCGGTCATGCGAAGCATCTGTGCATAAGTCGCGTTTACCTCTGTAGAACTAACGGACGCGGACACTAAGTTATCTTCGAACCATTCATTCCAAGGCTCCCAGTACTTGATATGGGCGTGGGTCTGCAGAAAGGTCGAATTATTGGCGTGAACAGCTAACAGATGCCAGAAGGTATCCCAAATGGAGCAGGCCGCCGTGTTAGAGCCGATTGTTCCGCTGCAGCTTCCGTCCACGCTCATCTCGGCGGGCAAAACGCATGTGCCATTGCCGTAAATGCAGGCGGGAGAATAACTCGTTGCTCCCGCCGCCCAGGATGGAACACGGCCTCCCGTGTACAGCACGTCGTTAACCCCGGAACTATACAGATTCGCCAGTACATTGTCAAGGTAGGCACCCGATCCGGAAGTCGTCAGGCTTGTGTACGTCGCTGGGTTCGCTAAGCAGTTCGCAGTCGTCGAGTTGCAAACGTGCATGCCTTGCCACTGTACATTTGGGCCCGAATCCCAGAAGCGGAAATTACCGTAAGAGATCGGGAGTGGGAAGGTGGACGTGCTGCCGGTATCGTGCTGCCCGAAGTAAGAATTCGGTATGCGCACTACCTGCGCAGTCAGTTGGAAACCGCAAAGCAGGATCAACAATGTGATCTTCACAGCGTTCTCCTTCCGACTACAGTCACACTCGTGACAAGAACAGAGCTCGCGGTTCCGGTCGTATCCGTGCGAATCAGCCGGAGGTGTGCGAGCGAGCCCGCCGCGCAGCCGCTAGGCCAACTGATGCCTGTGGTGCTGATCGTTTGCACTTGGTTTGCCGTGGCCGGCGCCGTTTGGGAGCCAGGCGCAAAGAAGTTATTGGCTGTCCAGGAGGGATCATTTGTCGCGGTCCCGGTTGTCGCCGTGCAAGAGACGTCCAGCGCGAGAGTAAAGGTCCCGCTCGCAGTCGCGGTGAGATATTTTACGTATACGTCAGCGCCATTCGTGCTCACGAATTGGGGAGGAAGATCGATCGTTTTCAAGAGCGCCGGCGTCCCGGAATTCGCAAAGCTGGCATACGCCTGATTTACATTCGTCCCGGAGCATCCTGCCGCCGCCGCCTCGTTCCCTGAGGCCGGTGCGTCCCAGGCGAGCGCCGGCGTCCCGGAAGCGGGGCAGCCGCCCATGGGGAGAAGAGCATCGAAGGTCGTGATAGTGGAACCCGCTCCCGTGATCGCGACCGACGATTGTCCAGTGACGAGGCCCTTCGTGTTGGTGGTTATCTGGCAGACATGCGTCGCATCGCCACAGGTTCCGGAACTGCCGTTGACGCTGTTTAGCGTCAAAGCTGTCGAACCCGAAGAGCTGGTGGCGTCCCCTCCCGTAAAAGCTGGCATATTCGAAGCGCTTAGCGTTCCTGAGTAGCCGTTGGCTGTGATGGTGCCGGAACCCGACGGAGCGAGCGATGCTCCTGTGCCCACGAGCATGGCGGCGGTTGAATTCGTCCCGCCCGTTAAGGCGCTAAAGGCCGGACTGCTCCCTGTTCCGCTGTTGAGTTGTTGCGTCCAATTGTTCGAGCTCGAGCATTCATAAATCTGCTGGCCCGCTGTTGCATTTGTAGCGAAGTACAATTGCCCCACGGCGCAGGTGGCCGGCAATCCACTAATGGTGCCCACCTGTAGAGGGCGCGTAGAGGCCGCCGAAAAATCGTAGCTGTAGGCTCCAAACGTGGCGCCGGCTCCGGTCCGTACGGCGTCCGACGGCAGATTTGCGTCCGCAATTTGTCCCGAGTAGGCATTCGCTGTCAGAGTACCGGTGCCGGTCGGCGCCAGGCTGGCCCCGCTTCCCACCAGCATCGCGGCGGAGGTGTTGGTGGCGCTCGAAAGGGCCGAGAAGGGCACGCTTCCGATCGAGGCGCCAGTCGTGCCGCAGGAAAACGCGTGGGTCGAGACATTGTAGTTCAAGTGCTGGCCGCTCGAATCGAGACAGTTCGGCAGCGAAGCCCACGACGCGGTTGCTGGCGCCGTAGTCACGATCGTCTGGTCAGACGAGGAATTTACGGGTACACTCGTGCCGTTTACTCTAGCTGTGGTTGTGACAGCCGAACCCGCGGCCGTGGTGGTGTCGCCCGTTAGGGCCGGAAGTTGCAATGCGCCGAGCGAGCCCGCAATGTCGCTGAAAGCTGGTTGCGAGGAGGTCGGAGCGCCGGCCGTCGAAATCGAATTAATCCACTGGTGTGACACTGCTCCGTAACTTTCGATTCCTCCTAGCGCCGATGCGCTCGGGGTTGGAAGCCGCGCGCTACTCAGCGTTCCAGAAGAGATATTCGAGGCGTTTGTAGCGTCTGTCGTCGCTGACCGCGCGAGCCCTGTAATGTTACTAACCGGAATTAGAGAAGTCGGCTGCAGAGCATTTGCGATGCGCGAGTCGTTTCCTGCGGCGGCCGAGCCGGCCACCGTGCCGAAGTTGACCGACAGCGCACCGCTTCCGGTGATCGTCAGCCCGGAAGCGCTGGGCACACTGACCCCACCAAGATTACTCGTCCCGGCTGGCGGTAGCGTGAAACCGCCCAGAACCGTCCAGGAAGCCGGGGACGTGCAACCATAAAGATTGGATCCATTGGCAGTGGCCGTGTTGAAGAATAATTGACCTGTTTGACAAGTTGGCGGCAATGCCGATCCGATTGAAACAGGTCTTGTGAATGCAGAACTTGAGAAATCTACGTCACGGCCTTGAGTCGCCAAGTTAATGGCCGTCTGGCCTAGAAGGACCGAATTGAGTGAGATCAGAACGACGATCCCGAATCTCCAAAACATGTTGAATACCTCGATCGGATGAACTGATCGGAGCATCGCTCGCCAGGTTTTGCAGCACTGATCAGAATTGAACCTAAGTAACTGAATCCATGGCAAAAATCAAAAATGAGAAAACTCGTGACCGCCTCGGCCATTAACAGGGGACAAGGCCCACCCCGCTTCATCACACCGCCCACAACATCAGGTCAGATTCAAGTGCAGGCAGAAATCTTTGTTCCAACGGAAGACGCTCATTGCGCCGGTATAGTACCCGGTCGAGTGAGTAGGTTGTGCCTCGCTAAACGCTCGAGAGCTTTATAACTTCGCTTGAATGAATGGACCTTCCTTCAACACACGATATCAGTGGTCCGAGACTACTCCATCTCTGGGTGACGTGAGACTTGATTTCTCCTTCGGCTATTGGTGTTTCTATTCGTATCCTCTACGCGGGCAAATGATAACGAAACACTTTGTTGATCTTCCGTCTCACCCGCCAAGTGCGCGCGATCTGTTGTCGTTACCAGGAGAAAGACAGGAGCCAGTGTGGATTCTCCCACACCCTGTAAAAGAGACGCTCCCTACGCTGGAGTTTGGGCGCTCCGTCTTTCGATATGTTCCCAATCACTACCCGCGTTACTATGTCGAGTTAAGCGGAAGTTTTGAGCAGTACCTGCAACGGTTTAGCCGGAAAAGACGACATGAGCTGCGCAGAAAGATGCGAAAGTTCGCACGCAAGGAGTCAACCTTTTTTCGCGAATACCGGTCACCGCAGGAGATGCGCTTTTTTTATGACTCCGCGCTCACGGTATCACGGCGATCGTTTCAGAAGCGCATAGGGCATGGGCTGCCCGAAGAACCGGCGTTTTTTGCGAACTTGGTTAGCTTGGCGGAACAGGACAAGATTCGCGGTTATCTTCTTTTTTATGACTGCCATCCGGCCGCGTTCGCTCTCTGCCATGTCAACGGAAATTGCTTAACGGGCGAACTCTGTGGCTACGATCCATCTCAGAGCCATCTTTCGCCCGGTAATGCCCTAATAGGTTATATTGTTGAGCGATTGTTCGAAGAACAACAATTTCGGATGTTAGACCTCGGCCCAGGCGACGCGGATTACAAGGCGTTTTTTGCCACCGGAAGTGTTCCCTGCGCCGACGTTTACTACTTTCCACGTAGCCTAAAGAACATTGCGCTGGTAATCGCGCACTCGACGACGGCCGTTTTATGGCAGTGGACGACAAGAATACTCGATGCGCTGCGGGTGAGAGACAGTCTGAAAAAATTAGCGCGAAACGGATGGAAGAAGCCCTCACGGGTAAGTTCGACCGGGTTAACAAACTGCTCACAGTAAGTCACTTCGCACATTTTTTATGATATTTAGATCTGTGGTATAAAGGACTGGCAGCGATTGGGGCGCAGTACGTTTAAAAGGGAGTTCGTTACGTAAGATGTCGTCTGGCCATCATTCTAAAGTTGTAGTCATAGGTGCCGGACCGTACGGGTTATCTGTCGCAGCGCACCTACATGCTAGTGGTTTGAATATTCGTATTTTCGGTGAACCGATGCACTCCTGGAAAACGAATATGCCGGATGGAATGTTTCTCAAATCGGAGGGATGTGCTTCAAGTCTGTCGGGCCCAGGTAACGGTTACACCATCGGGGATTACTGTGCCGCGGAAGGGCTACCTTACGCGCCATATGCTGCGCCGGTTTCGCTCGATGTGTTCACCAAATATGCCCTCGAGTTCCAGCGCCTATTTGTGCCCGCGGTCGAGAGGACAAAGGTTACTGCGCTCGATAGATCCTCTTCGAAATTTGAGCTGAAACTCCAAACCGGGGAGACGCTAAGCGCGGACAGAGTCGTAGTCGCGACCGGCCTTACGCGCAGTGCTTACATCCCGCCGGAATTATCCAGTCTCCCTTCTGGTGTTCTATCACATACCAGTGCCCACCGCTGTCTCAGTGCGTTCCAAGGGCGTGATGTCACGGTAATTGGTGGAGGGCAATCCGCGCTTGAGTCTGCTGCTCTTCTTCATGAAGCCGGTGCGCAAGTCCGCGTTCTTGTTCGCAGGAAACTGGTTCGCTGGAATGGCAAACCGAGCACGCATCGTCGTTCACTATACGCAAGATTGCGCCATCCGATGTCGGGCCTCGGTCTCGGGTATGGGCCTTGGTTTTACTCTAATGCGCCGGGCCTTTTCCGCTGTTTGCCGCGATCAGTTCGAGTGGCCCGGGTAAGGCGTGCGCTAGGGCCTGCGGGAGCGGGATGGCTTCGAGAACGTGTAGAGGGGCGGCTACCTCTGCTAGCGGGTCACTCCGTTCGCGCGGCGGAGACTTCGGAAGGATGCGCGCTTCTACACGTGGAAGATCCGAATCAAGAGTTGTCTCAGCTCAAAACAGATCATGTCATCGCTGGCACTGGATATCGGTTCGCGCTTTGCGCTCTGCCATTTCTGAGTGCGCGCCTCTTATCGCAATTATCCTCGCTGAATCAGTCTCCTATCTTATCTTCACATTTTGAATCCTCGGTCCCGGGTCTTTACTTTACTGGTTTGTCAAGTGCAAATCAGTTTGGACCGGCCATGCGTTTTTTGGTCGGAACTGAATTCACTGCTGGACGGATTTTGGGCCACATCGCAGAGGGTCGGCTCGGATTACGTAAGTCTGTCTCGTGTACCGGCTGAAGGCTTTTGCCGAACGGGGGTTCTACGGATCGTCTAAAAACCGCGTCGCCAGTAAAAGTGCCGGTCCTCATCTTGGGGAATACCGAACTTGTACTTCACCACGGCATCGTTGGCATCATCCGAAGCCTCGGGAGAATGGGCGTACCGGTCTATTGTGTCGTCAAAGATCGACTTACTCCAGCTGCTGTCTCCCGCTATTTGACCGGGGCATTCGTATGGAATACAAGCTGCCTGAATGCCGAGTGTTTTCTGGACGGCATGCATACGATGTGCAAAAAACTAGGTTGTCCAGCCGTTCTTATTCCCACGGACGATCTAAGTGCAATTCTGATAGCGGAATGCGCTCCTGCTCTAGAGTCATGTTTCCTGTTCCCAAATCAGCAGCCGGAACTTCCACGCAAATTAGCCAACAAAAGAGAGTTGTACACGTTGTGCAGGGAAATCGGAGTAACATACCCGGGAACCGCATTCCCTCGGTCTGTCGCCGATGTGCAACACTTTATCACGCATGCAAAGTTCCCGGTCATTGTTAAGGCGGCTGAGTCGTGGATTATTCCGAAGGGGCAACGCAGTACCACGATTGCTAGAGATCCTAAGCAGCTTTATGCAATGTATGAAGGCGTGGAGAGCGGCGAACGTGGAAATGTTCTATTCCAGGAGTACATACCTCCCGAATACGGCGAGGATTGGTTCTATCACGGCTACCGAAGCGCTCGGGTAGATCAGTGTTTTGGCTTCACAGGGAGAAAGCTTAGGTCCTATCCGCCCTTGACAGGCCCGACTACGTTAGGAAAAGCCGCTGTAAATGATCGTTTGCGCAATCAAGCGGAGCAACTTCTTAAGTCAATTTCTTATAGCGGGATCGTAGATCTCGACTATCGCTTCGATAAGCGCGATGATCAATATAAGCTCCTGGACTTCAATCCGCGAATCGGCGCACAATTCAGGTTATTCGAAGATACTTTGGGGACTGATGTTGTGCGGGCGTTATATCTGGATCTTACAGGCCAGGGACTCCCAGAATCTAGACCCGCCGCCGATCGGATGTTCATAGCCGAATTCCATGAACTTGCAGCCGAGCTCGGCTCTTTTTTTGGAGGATTAACAAGGCCGGAATGGGGTTTGACCCTCCAAGGAAAAAGGGAGTGGGCTTGGTTGTCTCGGGATGACCCTTTTCCGCTCTTGATGATGTGTATACGTCTGCTGATCCGAGTGGCTGAGCGCGGTCTCCGAGTAACATCCAGGCGAAAACCGTGCCCTAACGGACCCCGTTATGTGACGAGTCTACGTCATTGGTTTGATCGCGAGGCTCTGAAACCGATTTCGAACGGGCATCCTAAGGAGGACGGAAATTAGGGCGCAGCCGCTGCGCAGCGCGTTTCCAGCGGAATGGGCTCGAAATTTACCGTATGAAGCGGGCATACTTGCCCACGGCAACACCAATTTTCGCGGGAGCTCGATTCGCAACTGTCCAGCTCTGCGTTGTGTTGTTGTGAAATACACCTCGTCGTTGGAGTTCGACGCTTCGGTCAATCATTTGGCGGCTGATGCTGCGCCACACGCCCGCGGGTTCGCCATCGCGGGCAGCACTTCGGTGTATTCGCTTGTGAGAACATCGTACCTGTCCCTTCTGCGATCCATACCAGCGAATGTCGCCGCCGCTTGTCACCATTACGCGGCCCCCACTTGCTCGGGCACTTAGGTCGAAACCGTCGATTCAGTTAGATAAACACGCGAACTCGTTATTAACTCAAGGACGGATGTCGGGGTCTACTGGGAGCGCGAAGTCGCGGCCCGCGCCGGGCGGCTGTCATAGATTGAAGCAGTCGTGAAGTGGACAACCACTCGGGGGGTATAACGTACTGGTCGAACAAGGCATCAATGCCGTCCGCTCTTAGTTGATCTGCTAACGCCAGCACGTTGGTCCCATGCGTCGGCGAGTCATGAATGTAACTAATGAAAACCTTCGGCGCCTTCTGTTCATAAAATTCCATGGCAGCTAATAGGTCATCATATGCCCCACGCTATCTTTAGTCGGCGTGTGCCATATACGTTAGGATCTCGGGCACCTGACAGACGGAGTTCGCGCGAAGGCAAGCGAATGCCGAGTTCCCTGGATCAAAACGGAAACGCCCATACCGGAAAACCTGATTTCACCTAATGTTGCAAACGCCACACGACTACATCATTTCGATAGATCATCTGTGACGGCGATGTATTCACTGATCTCAGGTGCGCTGGGATCGACAGCGAAGTTCCCCCCGCGGCGCCCTCTACTGCCAGCCTCCGCCGAGCGCGCTATAGAGCTGCACCAGAGTAAGCGCCTCGCTCTGTTGCGCGGTTGCCAAGTTTAGCTGAGCGGAAAAGAGCGCGGAATCGGTGGTGAGCACTTCCAGGTAGCTGGTCGCTCCGCCGCGATAACGGAGGCGAGCAAGCCGGGTTGCATCCTGTGCGGCCTCGACCAGCTTCTCCTGTTCAATGCGAGCGGCACGCTGCTTGTTCAGAGCGATCAGCGCATTCGAGACGTCATGGAAGGCAGTCGCAATCGTTTTTTGATAGTTGATAACCATCTCCTGCTTGGTCGCTTCGGAGAGCTGAAGTTGCCCGCGGAGCTTGCCGCCCTCGAAGAGAGGCTGGGCGAGCGTGCCGATGCCGTATATGGTGCGGCTCGCCGGATCGAAGAGGTTTGAAAGGCTGTCCCCACCGACACCTCCCGAGCCACTGATTGATAGCTGAGGAAAGAACTGCGCGCGCGCCACACCGATCTGCGCATTGGCTGAGATCAGCTGCTGCTCGGCTTGTTGAATGTCCGGCCTACGCTCCAGCAGTTGCGACGGTAAGCCTGTGGGCAGATTCTGCGGAGGTGGAACGAGCACGTTGGGATCGGTGTGCGCCACCGGACCCGGATTCTGGCCAAGCAGTAGACGCATGTCGTTCTCCTGCTGCTGAACCTGCTGCTCAAGTTGCGGGATCTCGGTGCTGGCGGTGTAAAGAAGCTGCTGGGCCTGGCGAACGTCTGAGAGCGGAGCGGAGCCTCCGCGTTCGAGCGTGCTGGTCAGGTCGACGGAGGCTTGGCGAATCTCGAGCGTCTGACGTGCAATCTCGAGTTCGCGATCAAGCAATCGGAGCTGGAAGTAAGTAGTCGCAACCTGCTGCACCAAGCTCAAGCGGACAGCGCGCTGCGCCCAAGTCTGAGCCAGCAAGCTTGCACGGGCGGCTTCGGTCTGCCGGCGATAAAGGCCCCAGAAATCGGGATTCCACGCAGCGGATAAATTGAAGCTGCCATCGGAAAGCGGGTTGGGAATTGAGGAGATGCCTAAGGTGCTCGGCAATTCGGCGCCGATTCCGGTGCCGCCCACGGTTAGTGTCGGGAACTGTTGCGCGCGGGTCATCCTGACCTGCGCCTGCTGTTCGAGCACACGTTGCGCGGCGATGCGCACGTCGTAGTTGTTGGCGAGCGCTGTGCGAATGAGATTCTGCAACTCGGGCTCGTGAAAGACCTCGGCCCAGCGCTGGTCTCCCAGGCTGCTGCCGGGATCACTGGTGAAGGGAAGATTGTCCGCGCCGCGAAAAGTGGGCGTGGCGGGCACGATGGGGCGGCTGTAATTCGGCCCTACCGTGCAGCCGGAAAGGAGTAATAACGCAAGGCTGGTTATAGCGGCGATGCCGCCCAGCTTTAAATGATTGAAAGGGGAGATCATGCGTGCCCTTCCTGCGGCTGCGATGTGATGTGGCCCGGACCGCTCTCTTCTGGCTCTTCTGGACTGTGGACGGAGTCCATCGTGGTGCCCTTGCCTCCACGCACGAAACGGTGAGTCAGGTACTCAACGACACCAAAGGTCACCGGGACCATCAGAATTCCGACGACCGTGGCGAGGAGCATGCCGCCGATCACCACCGTGCCGAGAATGCGCCGCCCGACTGCGCCCGAACCGCTTGCCGTCCAGAGCGGCAGACAGCCGAAGATGAACGCGAGAGCCGTCATGACGATGGGGCGGAAGCGTAAGCGCGCGGCGTCGAGAGCAGATTTCGAGATACTCTGGCCCTTCTTATAATTGGTCACCGCGAACTCGACGATCAGAATTGCATTCTTCGCCGAAAGACCGATCAGCATGATGAGACCGATGGTGGCGAAGATATCGTTCTCGAAAGATCGCAAGGTGAGTGCCAGATAGGCGCCCAGGATGGCAACAGGAGTGCTAAGCAGAACGCTGAACGGGAGTGTCCAGCTTTCATAGAGCGCCGCGAGAATGAGAAACACAAACAACAGCGACAGACCGAAAATGACCCAGGCGGGGAGTCCTTCGGCGGCACGCTGCTCTTGAAAACTCATTCCCTGATAGGAGAAGCCCATACCGGGAGGCATGGTCTGGCGGAACACTTCTTCGAGCGCGGCGCGCACCTGGCCGGAGCTATAGCCCGGCGCGCCCACAATGTTCAACTGGGCGGCGTTGTACTCGTTAAAGCGCAGGATAAACTCCGGACCGGTGATTTGCCTGGTGTGCACCAGAGCACTGAGCGGCACTTGGCTACCGTTGGCGCTGCGAACGTAGAACTGGCCGATGTTCTGTATGTTGGTGCGTGTATCGCCTTCAGCTTCGACGTAAGTCTGCCATTGACGGCCGAAACGGTTGAAGTAATTCACCAGATAGCCGCCCATGAAAGTCTGCATGGTGGTGTAGATATTGCTCAGGTCAACCTGCTGCTGTATTGCTTTTTCGCGATCGACGTCGGCGTAAAGCTGAGGTACAGCCGGCAAGTAAGAAGGAATAGAAGCCGCAATCTCCGGCCGTTTCGAGAGAGCTCCTAAATAACCAAACAGATTTCGCGTAAGAAAGTTTGGATCGTCATTGCCGGACTGGTCCTGCAAGATCATGGTGACGCCCCCTGAAGTGCCGAGGCCGGGAATAGAAGGAGGCGGGAAGGAGAAGGCGAGGCCGGAACCGACGCGGGCAAGCTGTCGCTGCAGGTTGGCCTGAATGGCTGTAAACTGCTCCTGTTTGGATTTACGCATGTCCCACGGCTTCAATGAAACGAAGAAGAAGGCGGTGTTGGTGCTCTGCGTTAGGGTGAGGAGACTAAAACCATTTACCCCGATGACACCTCCAATGCCCGGCGTTTTCAGGAGCGCGCTCGTGACACGCTGCGCGGCGGCGTCGGTCCGCTGGAGCGAGGAGGCATCAGGCAGTTGCAGAGCGACGAACATGTAGCCTTGATCTTCCTGGGGCAAGAAGCCGGTAGGCAGCCGGTCGCCCATAAAGACAGCAATTGCAGCAATCGCAGCCAGCACGAGCATGCTGATGCCCGCTTTGTGGATCATCACACCGGAGGTGGACACAAACGCATCAGTAGTTCGACCAAAGAGGCGATTGAATCCGTTAAAGAAGATGCGCAGTGGTCCGCGGCGCCGCTTCTTGTCTCTAGGCTTTAGCAAGAGAGAAGCCAACGCTGGGCTGAGTGTGAGCGCATTGAAGGCCGAAATCAGCACAGAGATGGCGATGGTGATGGCGAACTGCTGGTACAGACGGCCGGTGATGCCGGGGATCGCGGCCGTCGGGATGAACACCGCCGCCAGAATGAGAGCGATGGCGACTACCGGTCCGCCGACCTGTTCCATGGCCTTTACAGTGGCCTCGCGGGGCGTCAGCCCCTCATCGATGTTGTGCTCGACGGCCTCCACAACAATGATGGCGTCGTCAACGACGAGACCGATCGCCAGCACGAGCCCGAAAAGCGAAAGCGTATTGATGGAAAAGCCGAGCGGCGGGAAGAGAATGAATGCACCGATCAGCGAGACAGGCACGGCCATAAGGGGAATCAAGGTGGCGCGCCAGCCTTGTAGGAACAGATAGACCACCAGTATGACCAGTAGCAGCGCGATGCCGAGCGTGATCACAATCTCGTGGATACCCGCCGTGACGGCTTTCGTAGTATCGAGTGGAATGCTGTATTGAATACCGGCCGGAAAGGTGGCCGAGAGTTGCTTCATCCGGCGCGTGACGGCAGCGGCAGTGGCGACCGCGTTGGAGCCCGGTAGCTGATACACAGCCAAAACGCCAGAGGGAGCGTTGTTATACCGCGCGGTCAAGTTGTAGATCTGCGTTCCAAGCTCCACGCGCGCCACGTCGCGCAGGTGCAGGATGGAGCCATCCGGGTTGGCGCGAATAATGATGTTCCCGAACTGTTCCGCCGTAACCAGGCGCCCTTGGGTGCGGACTGTGTATGTGAACTGTTGACCGAGTGGAACAGGTTCGGCGCCGACCTGTCCAGCGGGATTCACATTGTTCTGTACTTGTAGAGCGTTGATGACATCGGTGGCAGTGACGCCCAGCTTCGCCAACTGGTCGGGCTTGACCCAGACCCTAATCGCATACTGGCCGCCGAAGACCTGGATGCGAGAGACGCCCGGCACGCGCGTGAGTTCGTCCTGGAGCCTGATGATGGCGTAGTTGGTAAGGAAATCCGCCCCGTACTTCCCGCCGGGCGAGGAAAGCGCGATCACCATGAGTGGTGACGTAAGCGATTTTTCGATGACTAATCCAGAAGCATTCACCTGTGCGGGAAGCTGCGCTTGTGCTTGCGAAACGCGCAACTGCGCGAGCACTTGGTCGGTGTCGGGATTCGTTTTTACATCGAAATCCACGTAGACGGTGGATTGGCCGTTATTGGCATTCACCGAATACATGTAAAGCATGTTGTCGACACCATTCATCTGCTGCTCAATGGGAGTGGCAACCGCCTGCTCCAAGGTTCTGGCGTCGGCGCCTGCATAAGTCGCCTGCACCAGGATCTCGGGTGGAACGATGTTGGGAAATTGCGATGTCGGCAAAGTCAACATCGAGATGGAGCCCAGAATGACCGTGAGGATCGCGATAACAATGGCGACGATAGGTCGCCGGATAAAGAACTTAGACATGACTAGTTTCCGGCTTGAGTAGTAGAGGTGGGAGCGGTGTCGCTCTCGGCCGGGTGCGGAGACACGGGAGCACCCTCCCTGAGCTTCTGCAGATTGTCCGCGATGGCGCTCATACCGGGTTGAGCGCCGCTCTCAATGATCCAATAATTGCCATACTCCGGTCCGAGCTTCACGTTCACAATGTGAACTTTGTTGCCGGGGCCTACGGTGTAAATCTGATGCATGCCCTGCAGCTCTGTCACGGCCATCTGAGGAACAAGCACGGCGCCGCGTCGCACCTGGGTCTGCGCGGTGACGCGGCCAAACTGGCCGGGACGCAGGACATTGCCGGGATTGGGAAAAGTAGCAGCGATGCGGATAGCGCCGGTCTGCTGGTTCATTTGACGGTCGACGAACTCGATTTTGCCTTTGTGGGGATATGTCTCGCCATTCGCGAGAGTGAGAGTGAGCGGCACCGCGGCCGCGCTGTGCAGCAGGTCGCCACCGATCTGGCGGGCCCGCACAGTCAAGGCTAGATATTCGGCATCGCTGATGGCGAAGTAGACCTTGATGGGGTCGAGCTGCGAGACGGAGGTCAAGACCGACTGCGGGCTGACGAGATTACCGACCTGCGTAGTGGCTTGGCCGGCGACTCCGCCGATCAGCGACCGTACTTGGGTGAATCCGAGATTCAGCTTGGCGGTCGCGAGCGCTGCCTCGGCGGAAACCACCGACGCTTGGGCGGTCTTGACGGAGGCCTGGGCCGAGCGAACGGCTGCTTGCTCTTGCGCGGCCTGCTGTCTGTCGTTATCGAGCTGGCTCTGGGCAATGGCGTGCGCCTCGGCAAGCGGTGTATCGCGCTTGACATTGATTTCGGCGAGCTCGAGTTGTGCCTGGGCCTGATTCACTTGAGCTTGCGCTTGGGCGACCTGGCCTTGAGCCTGAGCAACCTGCCCAGCCGTCTGGTCGACCGCCGCCTGGAAAGGACGCGGATCGATTAGAAAGAGGACGTCTCCCTTTTTAACGCTAGAGCCTTCGCTGTAGGTCTGGCGAATGAGATAGCCGCTCACCTGGGGTTGGATCTGCGCATTCACATAGCCGTCGAGCGTGCCGACCCAGCTGCCGGTCAGAGGGACATCGGCTTGGGTCACTTTCACGACTGAGACAGGCATTGGCCCCATCGGAGCAGAAGCGGCCTTCACAGAATTTTTTCCGCAGCCAGACGACGTAAGAGATACTACTGTCACAACCGCAGTGGCGAGGCTCGCTCGCCAGGTCTTGCTGCTACTTGACTTCGAGTTTAGGGATAACGACAGTTGCTCCAAGGACTTCCTCCCTCGTTGCTTTAGCAAAAATATACATTGCTGTATCTTTTAGCCTGCGCTCCTCATCCAGATGCAGAGATCGGAACGAACGATTCAGATGAAGCGCGAAAATCCGACGAAACATCCGGCAGACTTCGTTGCTCCGAAGCAGCGGCGCGCGGTGCTTACACGCCAGGAGCTGATCCGCGCGGCGCGCATTGTTTTTGCCCGGAACGGCTTCGAACAAACCCGCATAGAAGACATTGCGGCGAAAGCTGGAAAAACCAGGGGCGCCTTCTACGACAATTTCGAAGACAAGGAAGACGTGTTCTTTGCGATTTTCGAAGAGGACATACTACGGGATCAAAGAAGATTTCTTCCTCGCCTGCATGGGGCCGCCACAACGGATGAGCGCGTTGAAACTCTCACGGACAGCCTCGCGGCCTTGTTAAGGAATCGCCAACGAACTCTCTTGAACCTCGAGTTCAAGATGTATGTCATCCGGCATCCCAGCAAGCAAAAGCGGCTTGCCGCTTTGCACGCGGCCGTGCTGCTGCGGTGCGTGATGGCAGAGGTCAGTCAATTACTGCCGGAAATGGCGGAACTGGGAGAAGCGGACAGGTGGAAGCGTAAGTTGGAGCTGACGGCGACGGTAGACGGCTTGGCGCTCAACAGACTGTTCACTCCGGCCAGCATGACGGAAGAAGAAGTTCGACGGTATCTCCGGCGAATGTTATGTCAGACCATCTTTGACGAGAAGTAGTAGCAGATCTTCCCGTGCTCGGGCCATGGCGTCGTGATGGCGAGCACGTCCACCTGGCGCGCGCACTCACGAGCCCACCTCGCAAACGTTACCCGAACCGGCCTGTAGGGAACGGGCATTCTCCATGGCTGCTGGGTCATGGACCACCACCGGAGCGCCCGCTCGAAAAAGGTGAGTTGCTACTGCGAAACCCGATACTCTCATAGTTTCCGTTCCCATCACGGGTGATCTTGCCTTACCCAGCTCACCGGCGACAGATAGCTGAAGATCCCACCTTGCTGATGGTCCATGCCTCGCATCGAGACATAGACGTATCCAACATTCTCTATGTAACTTGTTTTGGAGCATTTTCCCGCATCCTGCTAGTGGGCAGGTACAGAATTGACTGGTTCTTCATTAAGACTCCGATCAGTGTGGAACCCCGCTCGACTCGAGAACGCAAAACTCATTCCGCATCCGGGCCGCACGTTGCAGCTCGTGAACGACGCGTTGAAACCACGTATTTCAGACCACTGCCCTATTACGATTACATTACCGCTTAGTGACCATTTAGATGCCACCAACTTAACCGATAGTCATTAGTGTGAATGCACGTGTGAAGATTGCCAGTGCTTCGCAAGCTACCGTCCACCCGAGCTCTGGCGTCCAATTCATTAGAGAGCACGGAACGTGAAATCGTGCTCCGGTCAAGAGAGGTATTTGTATGATACAGACAAACTCTAGTTCAGAGGTGGTCCGGACCGATCACTCCCTGGGACTGGTCAAGGCGGCAAGCACGATTGCTCTGCTCGCCGGAGCATGGCTGTTTGTTTCACCTTGGATCTACGGTGTTTATGCGAATGCTACGGCATGGAATTCGTGGATCGTCGGTGGCATGATCTTCCTATTTGGGCTCATCCGCATCGGCCGACCCGCTCTCCTTGTATTTAGCTGGTTGAACCTGGCCCTGGGAGTGTGGGCATTCTGTTCACCCTGGATTTACAATTATGCAAGCACTGACACAGGACGGTTCATCAACAGCCTTTGTGTCGGGATTATTGTTTTTGTCTTCTCAATCATCTCGGCGCGTGTTAGTACGTCTCGATTGTCCTCACCTACTCAGAATCTGTAGAGTCTCGGAGTCAACGATGAGACCAATCGGAATGTTCCTCGCAACGGCGCTTTTGTGTGCCGGTTTTACCGTATCGCTGAAGGCGGCGCCAGATACAAAGGCGGCGCCTTCCGCCGGCGTTAAGGAAGATATCTCCGTACTCGCAGGCAAGATGCTGGACAAAACGCATCAAGCCCGAACAGCGGTCAAGGATCGCAACCAGAGCGCGGCCTTGCAAGACGTGGAAGATGCGCAGAACGATCTGCGCCAAATGCAAGAGCGCTCTCGCGGCGCTACAATGATCCCGGTCTATCAGGAATTCGTGGACATCTCTATGTTGCGCCCGGTGATCTCGGAGCATGAAAAGCGAGACACTGGCAGTGCAAAGGAGCCGGAAGTTGTGCATGAGGTTGCCGGCGACTACACCGATGTGACAGTGAGCACAGTTGAAGCCCAGAGAAATTTAGCGGCAGCAAAACTGGCTTTGCAACAACACAACTGGAGCCTGGCAGATGCTGCCCTTGCAGATGTCCAACAGGGTGTAAGTATCGAAAGTGTCGAAGCGGATATGCCATTGGCGAAGGCTCGTGAAAACCTGATCCTGGCCCGTAGCGCAGCCGAAAAGGGAAATTACCGCGAGGTCCACGCTGCTCTTCGAGCTGCATCTAGTGCTCTTGAATCCTACATAAGTGCAGGCCGGGCGCATTCAGTGGAAGCCAAGTCCCTGAAAGAGCAAATCGATACATACGACAAGAATGTTGGGCAAAGCCATGCAGATATCGCGACGGAAATCAACAATTGGTGGAATACGACTAGTAAGTGGACGCCATATAAACCGCAGGAGCAAATGGCTAAATCACACTAGAAGTGGAGTTGCGTCACCCGGGCGCGTGTAAGCAGCCGAAGTCGCGTTCTGCATAAGCTACCTGCGGCGGAGCGCCCACAACACTCCCGCGCTCGCCAATCCGGCGCCGACCAAGATCGGAGCGGGAATTGCAGGCGTTTGCCTTTCCACGAAATCCCGCTCCGGAAATTCGTGGCGGCCCTTGTGGCAGGTCCTCTGGTTGAGTGCCAGCTGCAGAACTTGCGCGAGATGCAGTCCGCGACGACCGGTCTCTTGAGAAATCTGCTCCCGGCAACTGAATCCATCTGCAACGATCAGCGCATCGGCCGGGGCCCTGCGCACTGATGGAAGTAGCACTCGCTCTCCGCATTGGATACCCAGTTCGTAGTGATTCGCCTCGTATCCGAATGCGCCCGCCATTCCGCAACAACCGGAATCGAGGATTTCGTAGTCGAGTCCCATTTTCTTTAATACGGTTTCCTCGTCTGTAAACTTAAGTTCGCTCTTATGATGGCAGTGTCCGTGAACCACCGCTTTCCGCTCCAGTCTAGGCGGTCGATAATTTTTCACTTTCCGTTCCAGAAATTCGCTAAGCAGAAAGGTTTGGCTTTGCAGTCGCTTCGCATCCTCGTTCCCGTAGAGGAGGTTTGTCAACTCGTCTCTAAAAACCGAGGCGCAACTGGGCTCCAGTCCTACAACCGGAACACCAGCCCGGATGGCCGGCTGCAAACTTTCCAGAATCTGATACAGCAGTCTCTTGGCCGCATCGAGCATTCCGAAATCGTAGACAGGACGGCCGCAGCACAAGCTCTGCCGCGGAACGCGCACCTGAAATCCTGCGTCTTCCAGGACCGAGACAGCCGCCCGCAGCACCGTCGGCGTGAAGTGATTGTTGAACGTATCGGGCCAGAGAATCACCGCGGGCTTGTCGGTGTTGCGCCGCCCCCTTTGTCTGAACCAATGCTTGAAGGTTTGGGGTGCGAACGGCGGAATGTTCCGCTTCTGCGAATACCCCGCTGCGAATTTCGCAACGGCCCCAAGTCCCGGCGTCTGAGTGAAGAAGTTCACCGTTGCAGGCATCTTCGCTGCCATTCGCGCCCACCAATAAATGAGTCCGGATGCATAGGTAGTGCGTGGACGCAGGCGCTTGTCATAGTAGTGCGCAAGAAACTCCGCCTTGTAAGTAGCCATATCTACATTGATCGGACAATCGCCCTTACATCCTTTGCACGACAAGCACAGGTCTAGCGCCTCTTTCACGTGCTCGTCGCGCCAACCGCCGTCAAGCGGATTGCCCTGCAACATTTCGAACAACAGATGGGCGCGGCCACGCGTCGAGTGCATCTCCTCGCGTGTGACCATATAGCTCGGGCACATCGTTCCGCCTTCTTCGCGACGGCATTTGCCTACGCCCATGCAGCGCATCGTCGCGTTGGATAAGCTGAATTCGTCGGCGGGATAGTGGAAATGAGTTTTCGGCCGAGGCGGATCGTAGTTGGTTCCGAGGCGAAGGTTCTGCGTAATGCCGTAAGGATCAACCATCTTTCCGGGATTCATCTTGCCTTCCGGATCCCAGATGCCTTTGAATTCGCGAAACGCCTGGACGAGATCGTCGCCGAAAAGCTTCGGCAGGAACTCGGCGCGCGATTGGCCGTCCCCGTGTTCTCCGGAAATAGAGCCTCCGTACTGGACTATCAACGATGTCGCCTCATCCATGAAGGAACGAAATGTTCTCAAGCCGGATTCCGTAGTCAACTCGAACGGCAATCGGATATGCAGACATCCCTGACCGAAGTGTCCAAATATCGAGGGGTCCCATCCGTATTTCTCGAACAGCGAATGGAGATCACGAAGATAACCGCCAAGCTTCTCCGGAGCGACAGCGGAATCTTCCCACCCGGGCCACGCCGGTTTCTCTCCGGGAACGAACGACACGCCGCCCAGGGCGGATTCGCGAACATCCCAGATCTGCTGCTCATGCTCCTTGTTGTCATAGAGCTTCATGCTGGGCGGATTTCTTGCTTTTCGTAGCTGGTCCATCAAGGCATGCGCTTGGCCGTCGGCTTCTTCTTTGCTCGAGCCGCCAAACTCCAGCAGAAGCCAGCCTTTGCCTTCCGGCATAAGCGTAATCTCCTTGAGGTCCAGTCCCTTTTTCCGGTAATCATCCAGCAAGTTGCCGTTGAACCCTTCGCACGCGATAGGCTTGGATTTCAGCACTTCCGGAACGTGATCTCCGGCCTGATACACGTCCGGATAACCCAGCACAAGCAAACTGCGAAACCTCGGATTCGGGATCAAATTGCCGATGATCTCGAGCACCGTGACGCAGGTACTCTCTGTTCCAACCAGGGCGTGGGCAACGTGAAAGCCGTTCTCGGGTAAGAGTTCGTTCAATGCAAAACCGGAGACAAGCCGCGGTATCTTTGGGAACCTCTCTCGGATTCGATCTGCATACCGATCGCGCAGCGATTTTAAATTCCTGTAGATTTCCCCCTTGCGGCCGCCGTCTCGGATGAGTTGTGCGAGCTCATCTTCGCTCGTTTTGCCGACCCACATTCGCAAGCCGTCATAGGTAAGGATTTCAAGCTTCTCTATGTTGTCTGAAGTCTTGCCAGCCATTTGCGCGTGCATGCCGCACGAGTTATTCCCAACCATTCCGCCTAATGTGCAGTGATTATGCGTGGCCGGATCGGGGCCGAATGTCAGATGATACTTGTTCGCCGCATGCCGAAGATCGTCCAATACACAACCCGGCTCTACTCTGGCAAGCTTTTTGTCCGAATCAACCTCGAGAACTCTACGCATGTATTTGGACATATCGATGACAACGGCGACGTTGCAACACTGCCCTGCAAGACTGGTTCCGCCCCCGCGATTCAAGACCGGCGCTCGGTGGTGATAGCAGCCGGCCACGGTAGCAACCACATCTTCTTTACCGCGCGGCACGACTACGCCGATCGGAACCTGCCGGTAATTTGAGCCATCCGTCGCATAAAGAGCCCGGCTCCCGCTATCGAAACGAACCTCCCCGCGGACGCACCGGCGCAGTTCCGTCTCCAGCTCATTTACCTGAGGTGGCAGTCCATCTTCTGTCGCATTCATTTTGCGCGGGTATGTCCCGTTGCTTTTTCGGAGATCGTTTGCGTTTGAGATCTGGATGAACATGTTCCCATTTCGTGGACCTGATAGCGCCGCGATCGTTACAGACCCACCAAATCATCCAGAAACACTACCGCCCCAAGCAATCGCACTTCCACCGGCGTGATCTGCTGAAACCATGCGCATCCTGGTGTCAGGCGCGGGAATGTCGAGAAAACACCTGCTTTGCATCCGGGCGGCTACATCATCGATTTCTGGGGTAGCGGATTCGACGTCGCCGAGCGGATGGGACTTCTGCCGCTCATCAGGAGCAAGGGATATCAGATTCAGCAGGTCCGGGTTGTAGACCGGGAAAGCGAACGAGTCACCAGCTTCACTGCTAATGTTTTTTCGGAAGTTGTGAATGGAAGGTATGTAAGCATCGCTCACGGAGATCTAGCGGAGATTCTCTTTCAATCAGCGCCCGCAAGCCGTCGCATCGCTGACGAAATCCATCGCCTGTATCCTTTATGATCCTCTCGAGTCGTGACGGCGGCACTCCCCACGGATGGGTGTTGCAATAATGCCGATTCTACCTCTTGCGGCGACACCCACATCCACCAGGATGACGCGCTATCCGGAAGCTATTTAATCCTACATTGATGGTTACGGCCGCCCGCCTCACAAGTTTAGTCGGCGGTGGCGCTCTTAGCGTCTACCAAGTTCTGCGGCTTGATGGGAGACTTTTCCTTCTTCTGGTGCTCGCCGGGGCGCGTGCGCTTCTCGAAGGGTGCGAGTTTGACAGGCGCGCCGGATCGCATCGACTGCAAGAGCGCTTCGACGATCCGGACGTCGGCCAGTCCCTCGTAGCCGTTGGGTTCGGGTTCGGTATTGTTCGAGACGCACTCGGAAAAATATTCTATCTCGCCACCGAACTGATCGACTTTGCCGAAGGTGGTTTCGTGCTCCTTGCCGCCGGCTTTCACGCGCATTTTTATTTCGGATTGATACGTGAAGCCCGGCTCTAGTTTCAGGTCGCCCTTGGTACCGACGACCTCATAGGAATCGGCGCCGGTGGCGCCGAAGCTGCAGGTGAAAGTCGCGAGGCGGTCGCCGGGAAAACGTAGAATGGCGCTGGCCATTTCGTGCACTTCGCGGAAGCGCGGGTCGCCGCTGTTGGCGCCGACACCGACGACTTCGACGGGCTCATCGCGAAATAGATAGCGAGCAGCGTTGATCTGATAGACGCCCATGTCCATCAGCGGGCCGCCGCCCATGTGCCGTTTCAGGCGCACATTATCGGGTTCGACCTGCTGGCTGAAGGTGGAGCTGAAGATGCGGGGCTCGCCGAGAGCGCCACTTTGCACGGTTTCAATCGCCTTCAAATTGGCGGGCTCGAAGTGGAGCCGGTAGGCGATCATCAGCTTGACCTTGTTCTGTTCGGCGGCGCGGATCATCTCTTCACATTCGGCGACGGTGTCGGCCATGGGCTTTTCGCAGAGCACATGGATGCCAGCCTGGGCGGCGCGGACGGTGAAGTCCTTGTGCATGTGGTTGGGCAGCGTGATGTAGACGGCGTCGATGGAGCCGCTGCGCAGGAGAGCCTCGTATTTGTCGTAATCGACCACTTGGGAGACCTCGTACTTTTTGCCGAGCTCTTCGGCTTTCTTTGCGTCGTCGGTGACGAGTGCGACGAGCTGGGACTTTTTCGCGTGCTCGAAGGCAGGCAGGATGACTTCCTGAGCGATCCAACCGAGACCGACGACGGCGTAACGCACTTTTTTGTCTTCACCGAATAGCGGCATGTTTGTCTGCTCCTACGAACTGGATGCGGCTTGCGGGGCGGTGTTTCGCATCATAAAAGATGTGAGCAGCTTGAAAATAGTGAGTGGCTTAGCGATAGATCCGGTATGCGGGATGCAAGTGGACCCGCAGAAAGCGAAGGCGCGGAGCGAGGTCGCAGGGA
>Ga0335074_10000485_pt1 | contig 57648 bp, 58 predicted proteins | sample Lox_Sample_23_FD_206715 | JGI IMG/M metagenome (GOLD analysis project Ga0335074, IMG submission 206715) | Soil microbial communities from Loxahatchee National Wildlife Refuge, Florida, United States - Lox_Sample_2.3 | ecosystem: Environmental > Terrestrial > Soil > Wetlands | place: USA...
AGCGCAAGCAGTCCCGTGACCTCGGCTTCGAGTCCAGCGCTTCCGCTGCGGTCCGCCACCTTTACGAAGAGCTCTGTGTCGCCGCATCGCCAGCGGTAGCAGCGATGAATGCTTCCGCCGGAGACCGCGCTTTGCGGCTCCGGCTCACAATCGCCGCCCAGCTGCGCGGCGATCTCGCGTGCGATCATCTCGAAGCCACCGTCCTCGCTCACGTCTTCGCTCAAACGCCGAATCTCCCGTGTTGTTGAAGCGCTGGATCCGGGCATCCTGCCCGGCCCAGCGCTGCTTCGCGCAAAAAGCGTGGTTTTTGCTCGAAGCGCCGCCACCTGCGGCGGCGGGGCACTTCCCTGTGCCTGACTAGACTGCCGCGGCGGCCATGCCGCCGCACTGCGCAGCGAGGCGTGCGCCCTGGCGGCGCAACAGCGGTCCGAAGCCCAGGCGGTCATAGAGCGCGCCCAAAGACGCAAGATCCGGCGTCCTCGGCCGCAGGTCCGAGGCGGATACGCCGAGCGGCATGTCGCAAACGATCCGCGTGAGGCGCCGCGCCAGGAAGACCGATTCGCGATGCGCAGCCAGGCGCTCGCCGAGCGCGCCGCCGCCGCGCAGCCCCAGGGCGGCGACGCGCCCGACATTGGCGTAGAGCTCGTCGAGCGAGCCGAATTTGCGCATCAGCGTGGCCGCGATCTTCGGTCCGATGCCCGGCACGCCGGGAATGTTGTCCGAGGTGTCGCCGGTAAGGGCGAGGAAGTCCGCGAAGCCTTCGGGTGCCACGCCGAAGTAGCGCGCGACGTCCCGATAACCGAGCTGGGTGCGCGCGCCGAAGTCCCAGAGCAGGTCACCGTCGCGCACGAGCTGCGCCATATCCTTGTCCCGTGTGATGAAGGCCGAGCGGATGCCTGCGGCTCGCATCAGGCACGAGAGCGTGCCGATGATGTCGTCAGCCTCGAATTCCGGGTCGACGAACGCAGCCACGCCAAGATGCCGGCAAAGTTCCCGGCAATACTCGAACTGCCGCGGCAGGCCCGCAGGCGTCGGCTCACGGTTGGCCTTGTAGGCAGGATAGATCCTGTTGCGGTACGACGTTCTCAGCCGCTGATCGAAGGCGACGCCGATGTAGCGCGGCCGGATTCGCTCCATCAGATCGCCCAGAAAGCGCGCGAACCCGAAGACCGCATGCACCGGATTGCCGTCGCCGTCGACCATGTCCGGCAGCTGCGAGTGGTATGCGCGGAAGACGTAGACCGAAGCGTCAACGAGGAAAATCAAAGAAACTCCCATCCCGAAAACACCCAGCAGCACGACTGAGCAACGCAGGCACACGGACGTGCCCCGCCGCCGCAGGTGGCATTAACCAAGCCACTGCTGGATACGGTCGTGCAGCGGGCTCGTGCGCGGGAAGTGCGCCAGGAGATACTGCATCTGGTCGGCGAGCACGCGCCGGCCCTTGAGGAAGATATATTCCGCGTACGTCGGCGTGAAAGGCACCGCGATCAGCTGCATTTTCGCCTGCTCAGGCGTGCGCGAGGCCTTCTGGTTGTTGCAGCGCCGGCATGCGGTAACGACATTGGTCCAGACGTCGAGGCCACCCTGACTGAAGGGCCTGATGTGATCCCGCGAGAGCTCGCGGGACGGGAAGCGCAGAGCGCAGTACATGCAGAGATATGCGTCGCGGCGGAAGAGCGTCTGGTTGTTGAGCGGCGGTACGTAGTCGTGGCGCGTATTGCCGGGATTGCCCGTGTGGCCGATGGTGGCGACGATGGAATTGATTTCCAGCACCGTGCGCCGGCCGCTGAGCGCGTTCACGCCGCCGTAGAGCTCGAAGAGGGGCGAGCCACAGGTATAGGCCACCTGCTCCTGGTGGTAGAGCCGCGCGGCTTCCTTGTAGTCGATCCACTCGAGCGGCATGCCGGCGATGTCCGTTCGCAGGACCAGTTGGGAGAGCCCGCGCGCCGTCCCGGCGGGTACGATCCGCAGATCGTCCGCGAAGCCGCGGTCGGCCCGTTCGAGGTCTATGCCCATCATGGCAGGTGTAAGATACGGCAATTTTATGCGAATATTCAACATCCCACGCCCAGGACCCCGAAATAGGCCCGTAAGATGCCAGTAATCATCGGCGCGCTCCGTGAGAGCGCGCCCCGCGAGACTCGTGTCAGTTTGGTTCCGGAGGTGGCCGAGAAGCTCACCCAGAGCGGCGCGCGGGTGCTGCTCGAGCGCGGTGCGGGCGCGAGCGCGCAGTTTCCCGATGCGGCCTACCGCGGGGTGGAGTGGGCCGATTCGGCCGCTGCGGTGCTCGAGCAGTCGCAGGTGCTGCTGACGGTTCAGCCACTCTCTCTCGAGGGGATCCAGGCGCGCAAGGCGGATACCGTCCTCGTCGGCTTCCTGCAGCCTTACGCGCGCCGCGAGGAAGTGAAGGCGCTCAAGGAGCGGCGAATCACGAGCTTTGCGATGGAGCTGGTGCCGCGCATCTCGCGCGCGCAGTCGATGGACGCCCTGTCATCGCAGGCGGCCATCGCGGGGTACAAGGCGGTGCTGATCGCTGCCAATAATCTGCAGAAGTTCCTTCCAATGCTCACTACGGCGGCGGGGACGATCCGTCCCGCGCAAGTGCTCGTCATCGGTGCAGGCGTTGCAGGACTACAGGCGATCGCGACGGCAAAACGGCTGGGAGCGGTTGTGGAGGCTTATGACGTCCGAGGTGTCACGCGCGAGCAGGTCAAGTCGCTGGGCGCGAAGTTCGTTGAGACCGGCGTGAGCGCCGATGGCGCGGGTGGCTACGCGCGCGAGCTCACGGAGGAAGAAAAGCGCAAACAGCAGGAGGTCCTCGACTCCCGCATTGCCGCCGCGGATGCGGTCGTGACGACGGCGGCGGTTCCTGGACGCCCGGCGCCGAAGATCATCCAGCGCGGCGTCGTCGAGCGCATGCGCCCGGGATCGGTGATCGTCGACGTCGCCGCGGAGCAGGGCGGCAACTGCGAGCTCACCCGCCCCGGCGAGGTGGTGTTGCACCAGGGCGTCAAGGTGATAGGCGCGATCGGGCTCGCCAGCGAGCTCGCTTACAACGCCAGCGAGATGTACGCCCGCAACCTGCTCAACTTCCTCAAGCCCGCCATCCAGAAAGGCGAGCTCGCGATCGACTGGAACGACGAGGTTTTCGCCCAGGCCTGCCTGACGCACGCCGGCGAAATCAGGCACGAGCCGACACGCAAGGCAATCGAGGGTTGACCCGATGACCGGAATCGTTGCGCTCTATATTTTCATGCTCGCGGCCTTCACCGGTTACGAGGTCATCTCCCGTGTGCCGGTGATCCTGCACACCCCGCTGATGTCGGGTTCCAATTTCGTGCACGGCATCGTGCTGGTCGGCGCCATGGTGGCGCTCGGCAATGCCCACACACCGCTGGAAAAGACGATCGGCTTCATCGGCGTCCTCCTTGCAGCCGGCAACGCGATGGGAGGCTACGTCGTCACGGAACGGATGCTGGAGATGTTCCGGTCGAGCAGGGCGGGCGGCCCGCGCAAGGGAGCGCACTAGATGCCGGGCGCGCCGATGTCGGCATTCCTGGGGACGGACACCCTCATTCAGGCGAGCTACTTCGTCACCGCCGTGCTCTTCATCGTGGGACTGAAGCGCATGAGCTCGCCGGTCACGGCGCGCAGCGGCATTCTCTGGGCCGGCGCCGGAATGCTGGTCGCAACGCTGGTCACCTTCGCCTACCCGGGGATGACCAACTTCCCGCTCATCGGCGCCGCCATCGTCGTCGGCGCGGTCCTCGCCTGGTGGAGCGGCAAGCGCGTCGCCATGACCGACATGCCGCAGATGATCGCGCTCTACAACGGCATGGGCGGTGGCGCCGCCGCCGCCATCGCCGCCGTGGAGCTTTACCGCGGCGGGGCGGACGGCTACGGTGCGGCGACCCTCGCCGTCGTCGGCGGCCTGATCGGCGCCGTGTCCTTCAGTGGCAGTGCGATCGCCTTCGGCAAGCTCCAGGGGCTCATCAAGCGCAGCTTCCGCTTCCGCGGGCAACAGGCGCTCAACATCGTGCTGCTGGCGGCGGCGCTGCTGCACGCGGCTCTCCTCGCAGGCCATTTCAACGACTCTCCGCACGTCGTCACCGCGCTCTTCGTCTTCGCGCTGATCCTCGGCATCACCATGACGCTGCCGATCGGCGGCGCGGACATGCCGGTGGTGATCTCGCTCTACAACGCGCTCACCGGCCTCGCCGTAGGTCTCGACGGCTTCGTGCTGCACAACGCGGCGATGATCGTGGCTGGCACCGTCGTCGGCTCGGCGGGCACACTCCTTACACAACTCATGGCGAAGGCGATGAACCGCTCGCTCGCCAACGTGCTCTTCTCCGGCTTCGGGGACACGGCCGCGGGACCGGCCGGCACCGTGACCGGGAGCCTCAAGCCCATCGAGGCGTCCGACGTCGGCGTTATGCTCGCGTTTGCCCAGAAGGTGATAGTGGTGCCCGGCTACGGCATGGCCGTCGCCCAGGCGCAGCACAAGATCTGGGAGCTGTGTCAGCTGCTCATCGATCGGGGCGTGATCGTGAGATTCGCGATCCATCCGGTCGCCGGCCGCATGCCGGGACACATGAACGTGCTGCTGGCGGAAGCCGGCGTGCCGTACGATCTGATCGCCGATCTAGATGAGATCAACGCCGAGTTCGAGACCGCGGATGTCGCACTCATCATCGGCGCGAACGACGTCGTCAATCCCGTGGCCCGCACGGACAAGTCGAGTCCGATCTACGGCATGCCGATCCTCAACGCCGATCGCGCGAAGAACGTCATCGTCATCAAGCGGGGCCAGGGCGCGGGATTCTCGGGCATCGAGAATGCGCTCTTCTATCTCGACAATACCCGGATGCTTTACGGCGATGCGCAGAAGGCTGGCGCAGAGCTGATCCAGGCAGTGAAGGCGGTCGGTTGAGAGGGAGGTGAGCCATGAGGAATGCGCTTGGAATCGGCTTGGCTCTGACTGCTCTTGCCGCACTCCCGTGCCATGGCCAAGGTGCCAATGGGGCCGTGCCACTGGCCATCCATGGCGGCGGCGCCCCCAGCCCGGACATCCTGTCCGGTCGCTCGTCGCTTGGCGACTCGCCCTCCGTGCAAGCGCTGCATGCCCGCGCGGCACCAACGCCCGACGCGGTGCTCGCGGGCGCGCCTGCGTCGGCTTGGCGTGCGCTCGACCCTGACGATACGCTGTATATGACACTGCCGCGGGGCCGGGTCGTCATCCAGCTGGCGCCCCGGTTTGCGCCCCGCTATGTCGCCAACATCAGGAAGCTGGTGCGGCAGGGTTTCTTCAACGGGCTGCCCATCTTTCGCGTGCAGGACGACGTCGCGGTGGAATGGGGAGATCCCACCGACCGCAGGTCGGTAGGCTTGGCCAGGCGCATGGTGGCCGCGGAGTTCGAGCGACCGTCGCGTGACTTGCCCTTCACGGCGCTGCCGGACCCTGACACCTACGCCCCTCAGGTCGGGTTCTCAGACGGCTTCCCGGCCGCTCGCGATCCCGTATTCGGCCGCGCGTGGCTGGTCAACTGCTACGGCATGGTGGGCGCCGCGCGTGGTAATAACGTCGACAGCGGCGGCGGCACGGCCCTCTACACGGTCATCGGCGGCCCGGAGAGGCAGTGGGACCGTAACACTACGATGGTCGGGCGTGTGGTCGAGGGCATGCCGCTTCTCTCGACGCTGCCGCGAGGCAACGGTCCGCTGGGTGTATACACCAGCCGCCGTCAGTGGGTGCGCATCGAGTCGGTGCAGATCGCCGCGGACTTGCCCCCCGCGCAGCGCACGCCGCTCGAGGAGCTGCGCACCGACACGCCGACCTTCACGCAATATGTGGATGCGCTGCGCAATCGGCGCGGCTCCTGGTTCAAGGTACCCGCCGGACGTGTGAGCGTCTGCGCGATCCCCATCCCCGTCAGATCAAAATCAAGCCAGTAAGCGGGCCCGCCTCTCCATGCCAGGCGTTCAAAATCGCTCCATGCGATGTTGTGCGCCAATCAGCGCGGCCTCGGCGCGCGCATCACAGGGAAGCGCCGCATCTGCATCATCTGACGCTGACGCCTCTTCTGCCAGGCACGCCGGAACATCTGCTGCCGCTGCGCGGGCGTCGCCCGCTGCCACTGTTGGCGCAGCATCTGGCGTCGCCAGGGCGGCAGGCGCTGGAACTGGCGGTAGCTCTCGCGAATCGCCTCCTGTTGTTGCGGCGGCAGCGATTTGAAACTCTGCCATCGCTGGCGCAGCGTCTGCCGCTGCTGCGGACTGAGCCGCCGCCACTGCTGGAAGCGCTGGCGCGCCAGCGCGCGCTGCTGCGGGCTCATGTTGAGCCACCGCTGACTGCCACGCGCGAGCGCCTGTTGGCGCGCCGCGGGGAGTGTTCCCCACTGGTTGGCCATCGGCCCGAGCAACTGCCGCTGCCGTGGTGACAGGCTCGACCAGGGAACGGGGGCGGGCGCCGCGGCACCGGCTGCGACTTGCCCTTGCGGAACCGGAGCGGGCGGCTGCCCCCCTGCGCCCTGCACGCTCTGCGGGGGGGCCTGCGCCAGGGCGCACGCCGGCGTTGCCGCCAGCAGCAGCGCGAGCATCAGCGCCTTGCGCGCTTTGATCATCGTATCGAACACCTTACCCACCTGGCTTGTCGGCAGCAGGCTGCGAGTCCGCCGGCTTCGTCTGCCCCGGCGGCTGCGGCGGCTGCGATGCCTGTGACGCCTTGGCCACCTTGCCGATGTCGATCTGCGACAGATACGCCAGCCAGCTGCCATCGTCGGGCTGCTTCGAATCGCTCGCGGGGTCGACGCTTCCCAGGAATTCCAACAGACCCGCACCGGGAGGATCCGCAGCCTGCGTGGGGTCGCCGGCACGCCCGATGCCCCAAGGGGCGGCCAGCGCCGCCGTCACGACCGCGATTCCGATACGGCGCGCGACGCGCATCTCAACCGCTGTTCTGGTTCGTGTCGGCCCCAGCGTTCTGATCGCCGGGCGCCCTGCCCTGACCCCCAGGACCGGTCCCGGCCGGCTGATCGCCGTCATCGGCCTGCGCCATCGCCCACTCGTAGAACTGCCCATCGCCGCTTTGCATGAGGTCCATCCCCTCGTGATCGGCGACGAGATCCAGGTCCTCCACGTTGGTGGGACTTGCCTCGACCCCGGGGGACCTCTGCGGCGCATGTGGCCAGAGCACGAAGGCAACCAACACCGCCGCCGCCATCGCGCCCGCGGTCGGCATCCAGAGCAGGGGCCGGTGCCGGGTTCGCATCAGAGCGCGCAGCGGCCGCCAACGGCTGCTCTGCGCCGCCTCGGCGAGCGCCGCGTGCCGGGCCCGAGTCAAACGCGAGCGCGCGCGGCCGCCGACCCGCTGCACGCTCTCTTCCAGAAGAGCCTGCAGCCGGTGCTCGAAATCGGTGGTGCCGTTGAGGTCCCGGCTCATACGTAAAGGTCCCCCAGTTGTGCGCGCAATGTCTGCAACGCGCGAAAATAATGTGTCTTGACGCTGCCTTCCGAGCACCCCATGGCGCTGGCAGTCTGTGCCACGTCGAGCCCTTCCATCGTACGCAGCAGAAACGCCTGCTGCTGCCGCCTGGGCAAAGCGCCGAGCGCCTTCTCCAGCGCCTCCATGGCCTCGGCGATCTCCAGCCGGCGCATCGGCGGCGGATCCTCGCTCGCGGCCTCCGCGATGGGGTCCGGCTCGTCCTCCTCGGACTCCGACCGGAAGGGCAACCAGGACATCACGCGGTTGCGCACGGTCCGCCGGCGCTGCATGTCGCGGATGCGGTTCTCCAGAATCCGGTAGAAGAGCGGTTTCCACTCCTCCGCGGGCCGGTCCGAGTATGCACGCGCCAGCTGCAGCATGGCATCCTGCACGGCATCCAGCGCGTCATCCTCGTGCCGCAGTGCCGCTTGCGCGATCTTGAATGCGCGCACTTCGACGCTCGCCAGAAACTGGCTGAGCGCTCTGCTGCGCAGATTGCTGGAAGAGTCCGACAGGTCCACGTCGCCGCGAGATGCAGCCGGCATGCTATAAGGCGGCGCGAGCGTAGCAAACTCTGGCATGCCAGGTACAACGCGCCTGCGACCGGTGCGGTTGACCGAGGCCGCTACGCGCGTAACTCTCTGATTTATCTTCATTCATGAGTCCCGTCCCCGTTGTCCGTGTGGCGCTGCCCACGCCGCTCAGGCGGCTGTTCGATTACCGCGCCGGCCCGGCGGGCCATTCTCCCATCATGGCCGGCACCCGGGTTCGGGTGCCGTTCGGCCAGCGGCGCCTCATCGGTGTAGCCATGGAGACGGCTGCCAGCTCGGAGCTGCCCGATGAGCGGCTGAAGCCCGTGCTGGAGAGGCTGGATCCGCAGCCGATCTTCGACCCCGCCACCCTTGCCCTGCTCGGCTGGGCGGCGGACTACTACCACCATCCGGTCGGCGAGGTGCTGGCTACCGCTTTGCCGAAGGCCCTGCGGCTGGGCGCCGCGATCGATTCCATCGAGGAGCGCTGGATCTTCACCCCGGCAGGCCTGGAAGCCTACGCCGGAGGGGAACCCCGGCGCGCTCCGCGCCAGCGGCAGCTCCTGGCTGCGCTGGCGCAGCGCACTGGCGCGGCGCCCGGTGCGGCAGATCCCAGCCCGGGGGCGGCTGGCCTTACGGCCGCCGAGCTCGACGAGAGGCTGGGGTCGTGGCGGGAAGCGGCGCGCGCCCTCATTGCTCGGGGCTGGCTGAGCATCATCGCGCTGCCTCCGACCGCCCGCGCCGCGCCAACCTCGGCGCCGCTTGCGCTAAGCGCGGGCCCCGAGCCGAACGACGAGCAGCGACTGGCCATCGACAGGATCTGCGAGTCGTTGGGAGCGTTTGCCGGCTTCGTGCTGCACGGCATCACGGGCAGCGGCAAGACCGAGGTCTACCTGCGGGTAGTCGAGCGCGCGCTGCGGCTCGGCCGCAGCGCGCTCGTCCTCGTGCCGGAGATCGGCCTGACGCCACAGCTGGTCGATCGATTCCGCGGGCGGTTCGCCGCGCCGATGGCCGTGCTGCACTCGGCCCTCACCGACCACGAGCGGCTGCTCGCCTGGCGGGAAGCCTTCAGCGGCCGCGCGCGGGTCGTTCTCGGCACGCGCTCCGCGGTGTTCGCGCCGGTGCCGGACCTCGGCGTGATCATCGTCGATGAAGAGCACGACATGTCCTTCAAGCAACACGAGGGCGGCTTCCGCTATTCCGCGCGCGACCTGGCCGTCGTGCGCGCGCAGCGCGGCGGCGTGCCCGTTGTGTTGGGGTCGGCGACGCCTGCGCTCGAGACCCTGCAGAACGTCACCACCGGCCGATACATGCGCCTGGTGTTGACTCGCAGGGCAGCCGAAGCGGCCCCGCCGCGGCTGTCGCTGATCGACCTGCGATCGAGCGCGGTGCGCGCCGGCATCTCGACGCCCGCAGTGCAGGCGATCGAGCGGCACCTCGCGGCCGGCGGCCAGGTGCTCGTGTTCCTCAACCGTCGCGGCTATGCGCCAACACTGCTCTGCACCGCCTGCGGCTGGCTGGCACCCTGCCGCGACTGCGACGCGCGGCTCACCGTGCACCTCGCGGCCGCGCGGCTGCGCTGCCACCACTGCGGGGCCGACACCGCGCTGCCGCAGCGCTGCCCGCAATGCGGGTTCGCAGTCAAGGCGGTCGGTCAGGGCACGGAAAGAATCGAGGAGACGCTGGCGGCGCTCTTCCCCGGCACACCGTGCATCCGGCTGGATCGCGATGTGGTGCGGCGTCGCGGTGACATGGAAGAGGCGATGCGCCGCATGGCTTCGGGTGAGGCCCGCATCCTGGTCGGCACGCAGATGGTGACGAAGGGCCATGACTTTCCCAACGTAACACTGGTCGTGGTGCTGAATGCGGACCAGGGATTCTTCAGCACCGACTTCCGCGCGCCCGAGCGCCTCGCGCAGACCATCGTCCAGGTCGCCGGCCGCGCCGGTCGCGGCCAGAAAGCCGGCGAAGTGCTCATCCAGACGGAATTCCCGGATCATCCACTGCTGCGCAGCCTGCTGGCGGAGGGTTATGACGGCTTTGCCCGCGTGGCGCTGGCGGAGCGCCGGGAGGCGTCCTGGCCGCCTTTCAGCCGGCTCGCCGCCGTGCGCGATTCCGCGAAAACGGCGGCGGCCGCGTTGGCGTTCCTGACGGAGGCGCGCAAGTCGGCCGAAGACCTGCGCACCGGCCGGGGCGGCGGCGCCCCAGGCGGCCGCACCGAGGCGCGCACAATTCGCCTGCTCGGCCCGGCTCCGGCGGCCATGGCGAAACGCGCTGGGCGGTATCACGCGCAATTGCTGGTCGAGAGCGCGGACCGCGTGGCGCTGCACCGCTTCCTCGATGCATGGCTGCCCGCCCTCGAGTCCCTGCCGAGCGTGCGCCGCGTTCGCTGGGCGCTCGACGTCGATCCGCTGGAGATTTTTTGATTGGCACAAATCGCTCCCGGCGATGCGTGCGGCCAGCCCCGTGGCTTTTTCGGTCCTGCGGCCCAGGGAACGGCCCTGGGCCGCTTAGTGGCTTGCTTTCGATCAGGTAAGATTCACGATTCATTATTTCGTGGATCGTTCATCTCTTGAAGCAGGAACTCGAGCAGCTCCTCGCGAGCGCAGTCCATTCGCTCGTCGGCAGCGTGCTGCCCGAGCCGCCGGCGCCCGGGGCGCTGACGATCGAGCGTACCCGCGACGCGCAGCACGGCGATTTTGCGACCAACGCGGCGCTGCGCCTCGCGAAGCCTGCCGGCTGCAGGCCGCGGGAGCTGGCGCAGCGGATCATCGCCGCCCTGCCGGCGAGCCTCCTCGTGGCGCGCACGGAGATCGCGGGCGCCGGCTTCATCAATTTCTTCCTGACGCCCGAGGCTTACGGCCGCGAGCTGGCTGCGATCCACGAGCGCGGTGAGAATTACGGCTGCAGTGAGGGTGAGGGCAGTCTCGGACGCGGCGAGCGCGTACTGCTCGAGTTCGTCTCTGCCAACCCGACGGGGCCGCTGCACGTTGGGCACGGACGCCAAGCCGCATACGGAGCCACGCTGGGCAACATCCTGGCTGCTTCCGGATTCCAGGTCACTCGCGAGTACTACATCAACGACGCCGGACGTCAGGTCGACATTCTCGCGGTGAGCGCGTGGATCCGGTACCTGGAAGCCTGCGGCGAGAAGCTGCCCTTTCCGGAGAACGGATATCGCGGCGATTACGTCCGCGTATTGGCGCAGAAGCTTCTCACCGCGGAGGGCGAGAAGCTGAGACGTCCCGCGGCAACGGTGCTGGCCGGCTTGCCGGCGGACGCGCCGGTGGGGGACAAGGAGATCTACATCGATGCGCTCATCGCACGCGCGCGTGACCTCATCGGTGCGGACGCATTCGGTCTCGTGCTCGAGGGCTCGCTGACCGAGATGCTCGCGGACATCAGCGAGGATCTCGGCCAGTTCGGCGTGACCTTCGACCGCTGGTATTCCGAGCGCGCGCTGGAAAAGAGCGGCGCCATCGAGCGTGCGCTCGCGCGGCTCGAGCGCGAGTCGCGGCTCTATTCCAAGGACGGCGCGACCTGGTTTCGCGCCACGGAGTTCGGCGACGAGAAGGACCGCGTCGTGGTGCGTGAGAACGGCCAGAAAACCTACTTCGCCTCGGATATCGCGTACCACCTGGAAAAGCGCGAGCGCGGATTTCAGCGTCTGATCGATGTTCTCGGCGCCGATCACCACGGCTACATCGCGCGCGTGCGGGCGGGCCTGACGGCCATGGGAGAGCCCGGCGACTGTCTCGAAGTCAACCTGATTCAGTTCGTCAGCCTGTTCCGCGGCGGCGAGAAAGTGCCCATGGGCAAGCGCGAGGCGCAGTTCGTGACGCTGCGCCAGCTGCGCGAGGAAGTCGGCAACGACGCCTGCCGGCTCTTCTATCTGATGCGCAGTCACGAACAGCCGCTCGATTTCGACCTCGAGCTCGCCAAGTCGCGCACCAACGAGAATCCCGTGTACTACATCCAGTACGCCCACGCCCGCGTCGCGAGTGTCATGAAGCAGCTCGCCGCCCGCGGCCTGTCCTTCGACCGCGCCGAAGGGCTCGCCGGCGCCTCTCTCCTGGCCGGCGTGCACGAGCAGGCGGTCCTCGGCTCCCTGGTCCGCTATCCCGAGGTGCTGGAGCAGGCGGCGCTGAACCGCGCGCCCCACGCCATCGTCCACTACCTGCGCGACCTGGCAAACACGTTCCACACCTACTACAACGCGGAGCAATTCATCGTCGGCGATTCCGGCACGCGCAATGCGCGCCTGGCGCTGGTGCTCGGCGTCCAGCAGGTGATCCGCAACGGCCTCGGTCTGCTCGGCGTCTCGGCGCCAGAGAGCATGTAAATCGCGCATGCCCCGGCTGACCACGCGTGATTACAAGCGGTCGTCTCGCAGCTCGAGCGCCGCGAAACTGAAGGAGTTCGGCCTCGGCGTCCTGGTGGGCGCCGTGCTCGCGAGCGCCGGATTCCTGATCGCGGGCGCCCACGTGCATCATCGCGCCGCCGCATCGTCGCGCCGGAGTGTGGGCGCCGATACGCACAGCCAGGCGCCCCACGCACCCGCGCCGGACGATACCTCGTCCGACAATCCCGACCCGGCCAACCCTGCCGGCTCCGCCTCATCGGTGCAGTCTGCATCAGCACCGGGAGGCAGACAGGCTCAACAGTACGACTTCTACCGCATGCTGCCGAGCTTCAAGGTCCCGGTCTCTCACGACGATGAGCATCCGGCGCACGCCGGCCCGCCGCCGGCAGCCGCAGGGGCGGGGCACACGGCAGGCTCCGGTCCCTCCTACGTGTTGCAGATAGGCTCTTATCGCAGCACGGCGGAAGCCGACGAAGTCCGCGCCCGTCTCGCTCGCGCGGGAATATCCGCGCAGGTACAGCGGATCGTGGAAGGATCGAGCGCCTGGAACCGGGTACGGATCGGTCCGCTGAACGACACGGAGCTGGCGAGAGTCCGCGAGCAACTCCGCACCGCCAACTTCCATTCCCTGATGATCCGGGAGGACCGGTAAGCCGCGTGCGACGGCAACGCCCTTCAACATCGTGCTCGAGGCGAGGCCGTGATGTTGACTTCTTCCGGGGCGGTCAGTCGTCGCTGTCACTCGTCGGTACGTGCGCGCTGATTTCCGCGGCGATGCCGGCGGGATCGGCGCCCGTGACGTCATACGACTTCGACCACGATACAGAGCCATCATCGGCAGCTAGGATCTTCACGGTGAGCTGTTGATCGGGCGCGCCTCCGGCTACGGCGCCATAGACGATGTAGCTCGAGTCATGCGCACGCCCCTGCGCCAACGCGGCCGCCGCATCCAGGGTCGGCAGCGGCTGGTCTGCCAGCGCCACGTGCCCATGACGGGCGATGGCGAGGCGGCCGTATAGCTGAGTGAAAACGGAGCCCGCGAGCTTCTGCGCGGCGGCATCGCCTGCGGGCGTGGCAAAGGGAATGGCGAGCACCGGAGCCGAGGCGGACGACTCGTCCGCCGCCTCGGCGGGGATTTCCTTGGCGATCTGGGTGATGAGGTTCGCGGTGTCGGCCGCTGTCCAGTTGCCGGGATGGCTTGCCCCCAGCTCCTTCAGCTTCCGTTCCTGCGTGGAGGAAATCCGCGGCGGAGCTGCATCACGCGGGTGATCATGCGAGGATGAACTGCAGCGCGAGAGAAGCAGGACCCCTATCCACAGGTAGACGATGATGCGCAGCCAGCGCGGCAGGCGCTGGAAAGCGACCCACGCGGACTGGAGTCCCCATCCCATGACCTGGAACCAGAAGCGGACTCTCTGTCCCGGCTCCTCGCGGGGGAATGGAGGAACTTCTCCCTTGGCCGTGTCACCGGACTTCTTCGGCGGCGGCGCCGCGGGCCCGCGCGGCGGGCGCGGGCGCTCGCCGGTCGAAGCCGGTGAGCTGTCGCCCGACACCAATCGCCGGCAGACGGCCTCGAGCGCCGCCGTCGGTTGCCCGTCCGGAAGCCGTAACCACTGCACCGCGCGGAACTTGTCGGGAACGCGCGCGCCGGCCTCGGCGGTGTTGTCGATGACGACCGGCAGCAGAAAGACGTGGTCATCGGCCATATCGAGCGTGCGCTCGACGGCCAGGCGCCACTCCCGCCGGAAATACCCCTCGTGGCGCGCCTCGGTATGGGCGGAGATGACGGGCATGAAGTAGTCGCATTCGCGGATCTGGCGGCGGATCTTCTGGTCCCATGCATCGCCGCCGACCAGATCGCTCTCGTCGTACCACACCTCCATCCCGAAGGCCGGCAGAGAGTCGCGAATGAGCTGTGCCGCGCGGCGGTCCTCCGAGGCGTAGCTGAGGAAGACCGTCGGACGCGGAGCTCCCGGGGTTTCAGTGTTGTCGGCCGGCATTGGGATGGAAGTTCCTGACTACTTTCGGGCCGCGCCCTCGCCCGTACGGACGTAGCGCCGCTCACCGCTGGCGCGGTCGTAATGGACCTCCATGATCTCACCCGTCGTGGGATCCTCGAAACGCTCTTCGGTGCGCTCCCAACGCGCGCCGGCGGACGGTGTGTTGCGATAGCGCCAACGCTCGAAGGCCGTGCCGAGAATGGTCGCCGCTCCAACGCAGATCAGGTAGACGCCCGCTCCTCGGGTGCCGGACCCGACGAGCAGTGCGCCTGCTGCGAGCGCGATGCCACCCAGCGTGAGTACCAACGTCCGCAGCATCACCCGTTCGCCTTCTCCAGCACCACGGCCGTGCCGTACGCGACGATCTCGCTCATGGTCTGGCCAATCTCGGCGGAGTCGAACCGCATCATCACGATGGCGTTGGCCTGCATGAGCGTCGCATTCTTGACCATGCGGTCGACGGCATGCCGGCGGGCCTCCTCGAGAAGTTGCGTGTACTCGGTGATCTCGCCCCCGGCGAGCGAGCGCAACCCCGCCATGATGTTGCCCCCGAGCCCGCGGCTGCGCACCACGACACCGAACACCTGACCCTTGACGTCTTTCACGCGATAGCCGGGGACGTTCTCCGTCGTGACGACCAGCATGGCTCTTCCCCTTACTTTATATGGCCGACCCGCCCGGCCGTCGGCGCACGAGTATACCCTGTCACCCGGGCCGCTTCGCCTGAGCCGTCGGCCGCATCCGCAAAAAGGGGCCAGGCAGCGGAAAAGTCCGCAAAACTGTGCAGACGAGTGCCAAACGCCCTCTGGTCCCGCCGCCGAGCGCGGGGCTACGCTGGCCACCATCGTGACTGGAGGAGTGTCGCAAATGGCTCGCAAGAAGAACCGCCGGCAGGCGCCGATGTCGCCGCAGGCGCGCTATGAGTTCGCCGTGGCTTATCTCAATGCCATGCTGGAGGACGCCGGCCCGGAGGAGTTGGCGGCCGCCCTCGGCCGCATCGCGCGCGCCTCCGGGGGGCCGAAGTTGGCGGAAAAAGTGGAGCTCAGCGCCGACTCGCTCTATCGCACGTTATGTCGGCGCGGGAACCCGGAGCTGCGGAGCGCAACGGCCTTGCTGAAGGCCATGGGCATGCGGCTGGTGCTGCAGCCGACGCCACGGCACGGAACTTGCGGCGGGCCCGGGGCCGGAAGAGATTGAGAGAGCCAGTCATGGGTGAGGTCATACATGTGGCCTTCGGCACGGAGCGCGAGTGGGAGCAGACCCGGGCGAAGACGGTCGATGGCCTGGTCGCCATAGGGTCGCTGTTCGGCGACGATGAGTCGCTGATGCGTGCCAAGGCGGACTGTGTCTACCAGATACTGCGACAGATCGTGGAGGAAGTCCCGACGGTGCAGATCACGACGAAACTGCCGGAGAACCTGTCATCCGAGCAGCTCGACCTGCTGACCGGCGCGATCAAGGAAGCGGCGCTGAAGGGCATAGAGATCGCCATGACGCACTCCGTGCAGGTGCTGATGGCATCGATCTACGACCTCTGCACCTCCAAACTGCATGCCACACCTTCTTGATTCGGCGCAAATCGCTCGCGGCGATTTGCGCTTACTCATTTGCTTTCGGACGCCGCCAGAACCAACGAGTAGCGGACGGTGACGTCGTTGCCCACCCAGTCCGTCGATTGCCACTGTCCCTGACCGACGCCGAAGTCGAGGCGCCGCAGGGTCATCTGGCCTGACAGATAACCGACCGAGCGACCCTGCATCGTGGCGGTGCGCCACGTGAACGGGATGACGACGTTGCGCGTCACGCCGCGCAAAGTGAGAGAGCCTATCGCCTCGTAGCCCGTGGCCGTCCTGTCGATGCGGCTGGCGCTGAAGCGCGACTGCGGATACTGCGCGACGTCGAAGAAGTCCCTGCCGCCAAGGGTGTCGTTGCGCTGTTGGTCACCGGTATCGTAAGACCGCATGTCCACCACGACGTCGAGTCGACTTGCGGCCGGATCGAAGCCTACGGTGAAGGATTTGAACCGCCCCTGGTTCTCGGCTCCGGCCTGGGTGAACGCGTAGGTCAGCGAGCTCTGCGCCATCACCGTCGTGTACATCGGCCCGGCCGCGCGCGCGGCTGCGGGCGCGAGCAGAACACCGGCAGCGGCTGCGAGTGTGATCCGGCCAAAAGGCAGCATGCGCCGCAGCGTATCGTCCTTCAGTACGAAGTGATGCTTGAGCGCGCCCGCGATATGCAGCGCCACCGTGAGCGCCAGCGCGATGGCCAGGGCCGCGTGAGCGGTCACCATTGCGTCGTAAAGCGCCCGGCTTTTCGATACCAGATCGGGCAACTGATAGAGATTGAACCAGCTCACCGGGAAACCGCGCGCCGACGACATGATCCAGCCGGTGAGCGGCATGGTGAAGAGCAGCACGTAAAGCGTCGTGTGCGTGAAACGCGCCAGGAAGCGCTCTCGGGGTGTCAGGTTGGACGGCAGCGGTGGAGTGGGGTTGAGCCAGCGCCAGAGCAAGCGCAGCGCGGCGAGGCCGAGAATGGTGATGCCGATCGACTTGTGGCGCGCCAGCACCGCCAGCTTCTCCACGCCGAGCGGCAGCAGGCGCCCCGTGAGGCCCAGGGTCGCCTGGATGGCGATCAGTGCGACGATGAGCCAATGGAGGAGCTGCGAGACCGCGCCCCAGCGAGCCGATGTGTTCCTTAGGGTCATCCGGGCAGCTTACGGCGGTGCGCCGGCCTTGGACATATACCTGAGGGGAGACATGCGATTACGGCTGGTGCGCTCGCTCGCCGGCGCGGACGGTTCAAGCGGCGGCCGGATCCTGGAGCAGCAACAATGCGGTGCCTTCCGGCGCCCTGAGCAACGCATTGCCGCGGGCGCCGAGTCCCCTGGGCGGGGGCGCGAGCGGGCACAGCGCCAGCTCCCGCAGCCGCGCGATCCGTTCCGGCATCGCCGGGTCGCGAAAGGTGAGCAATGGCTCGGCGCACAGCTGCGGGCGGTGCAATGCCAGCTCGAGACCTTCTCGCGATAGAGGCAGATGCGGATAGGGGTGCGATTGGAGCTCGCCGGCGTCGAATCCGAGCGCCTCCCAGAAGCTGCGAGCCGGCTCGAAGTCCGCCGCCGGCATGCTCAACCCGCGGAAGGCGCCGCAGCGCGACGGCTCGAGCGCAGAGCGGTCCGAGGGCGAGTAGGTCCGCGCCTCGAGCAGCCGCACCGGCTGGCCGGTGGGATCGCGAAAGCCGACTTCGTTGAAGACTTCGTCACCGATGTTGACTGTCGAGGGCTCGATGCCCATTCGCTCCAGCGAGGCGAGGTAGCCCGCGATTCCGGGGCGCACGAACGTCAGGGCCGGAGAGTCGAGCCTGCTCTGGTGCAGGCCGATGCATGCGCGGCCGTCCGTGAGTACGCCGTAAGGATGCGGCCAGGTATCGCCGGTCCGTGCCTGAGTGAAGCCGAGCCGCTCGTAGAACTCGACCGACGCGCGGATATCGGCAGTAGCAAGCCCAATCTCAAGGAAGCGCCCGAGCATACCGCCGTCCAAAAGCAGGCGACTTCGCGCCGCCGAACTAACCGCCAGGCGGCTTGGCGCCAATTGAACGATCGCCGTAGGCGACCTCCGGCCAATCCAACGATGCCCATCCCTGGCAGTGCCGGGCGATGTGGCTCGCGAGAAAGCGCGCGTGCTCCGGGCGGTCATTGAGCGCCGGCACGTAATCGAAGCGCTGGCCGCCGGCGCGCAGGAACCTGTCGCGGTTCTCGATGCCGATCTCTTCCAGAGTCTCCAGGCAGTCGACCGCGAAACCGGGACACACCACCGTCACGGCGCGCACGCCGCGCCCCGGAAGCTGCGCCAGCACATCGCTCGTGTAGGGCTTCAGCCATGCCGCCGGCCCGAAGCGCGACTGGAAGCTGACACTCCACTCGCCGTCGCGCAGCATCAGCTCCTCGGCGAGAAGCCGCGCGGTCTTCTGACATTTGCAGAAGTAGGGGTCGCCGTTGTGGAAGTAGCGCTCCGGGATGCCGTGGAAGGAAATCAACAGATGCCGCGTCGGGCCGTGCTCCCGCCCATGCTCCTGCACGCTCGCGCGCAGCGCATCGATGTAGCCCGGCTGATCGTGATACTCCGCGACGAAACGCAGCTCCGGCAGCCAGCGCCAGCGCCGCAGCTCCGCCGTCACCTGGTCGTAGACCGCGCCAGTGGTGGCGCCGCAGTACTGCGGGAAGAGCGGCACGACGAGGATGCGCTGCGCTCCGGACTCGCGCAGGCGGGTGAGCGCCTGCGGCACGCTGGGCTCGCCGTACAGCATGCCGACCTCCACCGAGAACGGCGCCAGCGTCCGCTGCGCCAGAGTGCCGGTGAGTTGCGCGCGCAGCCGCTCGCTGAGCTCGCGCAGCGGCGATCCGGACTGCGACCAGATCGCGCGGTACTTGCGCGCGATCCGCCGCGGCCGCAGCGGCAGGATGAGGCCGTGGAGGATCGGTAGCCACAGCGCGCGCGGCATTTCCACGATCCGCGGATCGGACAGCATGCGCGCGAGGAACCGGCGCACGGCCCGCGGCTCCGGCGCTGCCGGCGTGCCGGAGTTGACCAGCAGAATGCCGATCCGCTCGGCGGAGTCGCGGTGGAAGTCGGGGGAGCTGATGTAGCGCATGGCGGTCCCGGAGACTAGTGTAAAGCGCTGGATCCGGGCATTGCGCTGCGCAGTCCCTGCTGCGCGCAAGCCCGGGGTGACCATCCGTGGTCACCCGCTCGGCGGAGCGAAGCGGTGCTTCGCTGAAAGACACCGCCTCGCCCCTGTGCCTGGGCAACGGGGCGATGCCGCCTCATATTACCAATCATATTACTAGATTCCGGTGCACAGGTACTTGAGCTCGGTGTAGTCGAGGATGCCGTATTTCGAGCCTTCGCGGCCCATGCCGGATTCCTTGACGCCGCCGAATGGGGCCACCTCGGTGGAGATGATGCCCGTGTTCAGCCCGACGATGCCGTACTCCAGGGCCTCGGCCACCCGCCAGGACCGCGCGAGGTCGCGCGTGTAGAAATAGGATGCGAGGCCGAATTCGGTGGCGTTGGCCATGCGGATCGCGTCCGCCTCGGTCTGGAAGCGAAAGAGCGGCGCCACCGGCCCGAAGGTCTCTTCCCGCGCGACCAACATCTCCGCGGTGACATCGGTAATCACGGTCGGCTGGAAGAACGTGCCACCCAACGGGTGGCGTTTGCCGCCATGCGCGACGCGCGCGCCTTTCTGCACCGCATCGGCGATGTGCTGCTCGACCTTCGCGAGCGCGTTGCGATCGATCAGCGGTCCCTGATCGGTCGGCCCCTCGAGCCCGTTGCCGACGCGAAGCTTCCCGACGGCCTCCACCAGTTTGCGCGTGAACGCTTCGTACACACCGGCCTGCACCAGCAGCCGATTGGCGCACACGCACGTCTGACCGGTATTGCGGTACTTGCTCGCCAGAGCACCCGCCACCGCCGCGTCGAGGTCGGCGTCATCGAAGACGATGAAGGGTGCATTGCCCCCGAGCTCCAGCGACAGCTTCTTCAGGGTACCCGCGCACTGAGCCATCAGGCGCTTGCCGACTGCCGTCGAGCCGGTGAAGGTGAGTTTGCGCACCGCCGCGTTGGAAGTCATCTCGCCGCCGATCTCGGCCGCGTTTTCACCCGTGACGATGTTGAGGACGCCGGCGGGAATGCCGGCGCGCGCGGCGAGATCCGCCATCGCGAGCGCTGAGTAGGGGGTCTGCTGCGCGGGCTTGCAGACGAAGGTGCAGCCTGCCGCGAGCGCGGGGCCGGCCTTGCGGCTGATCATGGCGGCCGGAAAGTTCCAGGGCGTGATGGCGGCCACGACGCCCACGGGTTGGCGCAGCACGAGGATGCGCTTGTCGGCCTGGTGGCCCGGGATCACATCGCCGTAGAGCCGCTTGCCTTCCTCCGCGAACCACTCGATGAAGGAGGCCGCATAGGCGATCTCACCCTTGGACTCCGCGAGCGGTTTGCCCTGCTCCGCCGTCATGAGCACGGCGAGGTCGTCCTGATTCGCCATCATGAGGTCGTACCAGCGCCGCAGCAGCCTGGCGCGCTCCCCGGCGGTCTTCGCGGCCCAGGCGGGGAACGCCTTCACCGCCGCCTCGATGGCGCGGCGCGTCTCGGCCGCTCCCATATTGGGAACGGCGCCGAGCCGCTCGCCCGTCGCCGGATTCGTGACCTCGCGGGTGGCGCGGCTGTCCGCATCCGCCCAGGCGCCGTCGACATACGCCTGCTGGCGCAGCAGCGCGGAATCTTTCAGCTTCACCATCATTCGCTCTCCCGTTCGTCGTCGGCGCGCGCTCGGCCCTCACCCCCCAGCCGGCCCGCGAGAAATTCGAGCGTGCGCTGGCGGGCGAGGGCGGCGGCGGCGGCGGCGTAGCTCGGTCGCAGATCGCAATTGAAGCCGTGGCCCGCGCCCTCGTACACGTAGAAGATGCCCTGCGGGTTCGCGGCCCGCAGCCGCTCGACCTGGTCCGGCGGGATGCTCTTGTCGGCGGACCCGAAGTGATACATCACCGGACACTTGGGCGTCTGGCTGGTGTCCCGCGGATTGCCGTAATAGACGACGGCACAGGCGATGGGCAGCTCGCATGCCGCCCGGTAGGAGAGCCCCCCACCCCAGCAGTAGCCCACCGTGCCGACGCGGCCGGAATGCCTGACCACAGCCACGGCAGCCGCCACATCCTTGAGCGTCTCGTCGGGCTTCAGCTGCTGTGCGTAGCCTCGTCCCTCGTCGCGCCCGGCATCATCGTAGCCGAGCTCTATGCCGCGGCGGATACGGTCGAACAGCGCAGGCGCGATCGCGGTGTAGCCCTCAGCCGCGAAGCCATCGGTCACTGACCGAATGTGACGGTTGACTCCAAAGATCTCCTGCAGCACTACGACGGCGCCCCGGGGGCGGCCGGACGGGGCGGCGAGATAGGCCTGGAACTCATGGCCGTCGCGGGCCATGAGGGTCGTGTAATCACCCATGGCGGGGAGACCCTTGGAAGTGATGCCGATAGAGCCACGCAGAATACCGCCCAGGGGCGCCCCGCTGCCAGTGTCCGTTTGCCCAGCGAATACGTGGCCTCGGCCGGCAGACCACAAAATCGCAGGAGCGATCTGCAACATCAGGCGCGCCAGCGCTTGATGGCCCCGAAGGGGCGAGGCCCAGGACGGGCCGAGTACCGGCTCGGCGCACGGACGGGGCCGAGCAATGGTAGCGTAGGCGGATCGGGGCAACCCTTGCTGACTTTTGGGCAGGCTTCCGCGGCCTGTCCACTGGAGGTTTCATGCTCGTCGGCACAACAGTGCGGCGCGTCGCGATCGTGGGTGGTCTGCGCATCCCGTTCGCCCGGGCGCACACGGCGTATGCCACGGTCGGCAACCAGGAAATGCTCACGGCGGTCTTTCGCGCCCTGGTGGAGCGGTGCAACCTTGCCGGCGTGCGCCTGGGGGATGTTGCCGCGGGCGCGGTGATCAAGCATTCACGTGACTACAGCCTGACGCGCGAGTGTGTGATGTCATCCGGATTGGACGCGCAGACGCCCGGGCTCGACCTGCAGCGCGCGTGCGGCACGAGCCTGGAGGCGGCGATCGCCGTCGGCAACAAGATTGCGCTCGGCCAGATCGACTGCGGCATGGCGGGCGGCGTCGACACCATCAGCGATCCGCCGGTGGTGTACCCGCGCGCCTACCAACAGCTGCTGCTCGCGAGCGCGCGCGGCAAGAACCTCGGGCAGCGCCTGGCGCCGTGGCTGCGGCTGCGGCCGCGCCACTTCAAGCCCGTGCTGCCCGCGGTCGTCGAGCCGCGCACGGGGCTTTCCATGGGCCAGAGCACCGAGCTCATGGCGCATCGCTGGGGGATCGGCCGCGAGGAGCAGGATCGGCTCGCTTACGAGAGCCACATGAAAGCGGCCGCCGCCTGGCGCGAGGGGTTCTACGACGACCTGGTCGTGTCCTACCTCGGCCTGAAGAGCGACAACAACGTCCGTGCCGATACCTCGCTCGAGAAGCTGGCGCGCCTGCGGGCGAGCTTCGATCCGCGTGACGGAACCCTCACTGCGGGCAACAGCACTCCGCTGACCGATGGAGCGAGCGCGGTGCTGTTGGCTTCGGAGGAATGGGCGGCGCGCAGGAAGCTTCCGGTGCTGGCCTGGCTCCGTTACGGCAAGGCATGGGCCGTCGATTTCGCCAGCGGCAAGGAGGGCCTGCTCATGGCGCCGGCCTACGCGGTGTCCGCGATGCTGCGCGATGCCGGCCTCACGCTGCAGAGTTTCGACTACTACGAGATCCACGAGGCGTTCGCGGCGCAGGTCCTTTGCACCCTGGCGGCCTGGCAGTCGCCGGACTTCTGCCGCGAGTCGTTGGGCCTCGCGGCGCCGCTCGGCGCCATCGACCGCGCCCGTCTCAACGTCAAGGGCGGCAGCGTCGCCATCGGCCATCCCTTCGCCGCCACCGGCGCGCGGATCGTGGCCACGCTGGCCAAGCTTCTCGCGGGCGACCCGGCCGCCAAACGGGGATTGATCTCGGTATGCACCGCGGGTGGGATGGGCGTCACAGCCATCCTGGAGCGCTGAGGCAATCCCCGCCGCCGCGGGGATATACTGGCTTTCACATAACAGGGGGCGTACCGCCGGGTGCGAGAGAGATCCGTCGAATGGATGGCAATCCTTTCGAAGAGACTGTGACGCTGCGCTCCGACCTCGGGGCGCTGCTCGCCGAGATGCCGATCTTCACCGGTCTCGATGCGGTGCTGTTGCGCGAGATTGCCTCGGCCGTGGAGTGGCTGTCGCTGCCCGGTGGCGCCAAGCTCTTCTCGGCCGGCGATCCGCCCGATGCGCTCTACATGGTGCTGAGCGGCTGTCTCGGCGCCTTCTCCCACGATCCCAGCCGGCGACGCTTCCTCGCGCGCATCGCGGCGGGCGACATGGTGGGGGAGATGGGACTGATCTCGGGACGGCCGCGCAGCGCCGATGTCGTGGCGTTGCGCGATACGGAGCTCGCCCGGATCTCGGCGAAGGCTTTCAACGAGGTGCTCCGCGGCCAGCCGGAGGCGATGCTGCGCATCGCCCGCCTCACCGTGGATCGCCTGGCGCAGTCGCAAGCTCCCGCGGCAGCGGCCCGCAGCCGCGGCGCGTGCACCTTCACCGTTCTGCCGCAGAGCGTGGAAGTGGATTTCGGCGGCTTCGCGAGCAGGCTCGTCAAAGCGCTGGCGGAGCTCGGGCGCGCCGAGCTCGTCTGGAGCGTGCGCGCCAAGACCCACACCAGCCAGTGGTTCAACAGGATCGAGGCCTCCAACGACTACGTGGTGTATGTCGCCGACCCCACTCCGGACCGCTGGACCAAGCTGTGCGTGCGCCAGGCCGACGCGCTGCTGCTGCTGGCGCGTGCCGAGAGTCCGGCAGGCAGCTGGGCGGCGCTGCGCTGGCCGCACGATCACAGCATGGCACCGCAGCGCTCCGAGCTGGTCCTCCTGCACGACAGCACACTGGAGACGGGCGCTGCGGCGCGTTGGCTGGCGGACCTGCCGGAATTGCCGCACCACCACGTGCAGTCGCCCGGGGACTACTCGCGCCTGGCGCGCGTGCTGACGGGCCGTGGTGTTGGGTTGGTGCTGTCGGGCGGCGGTGCGCGGGGATTCGCGCACATCGGGGTCGTCAAGGCCTTGCGCGAGGCCGGGGTCCCGGTGGATCTGGTGGGCGGCACCAGCATGGGGGCGATCCTCGGCGCCGGCGTCGCGCTGCGATGGAGCACCGATGAGCTGAAGGAGCGCTTCCGGCGCGCGTTCGTCGATTCCAGGCCGCTGCGGGATTACACGTTGCCTTTCGTGTCGCTCGTTTCCGGCCGCAAGGTGAGCACCAGCCTTTACGAGGCGTTCGGCGACCTCGCCATCGAGGACCTGCCGATCGATTTCTTCTGTGTGTCATCCAACCTCACCACCGGCCAGTCGGTGGTGCACCGGCGCGGCACGTTGTGGCGCTGGCTGCGCTCCTCGGTGTCCGTTCCCGGAGTCCTGCCGCCCGTGCTCCACAAAGGCGAGGTGCTGGTCGACGGCGCTGCGATGAACAACCTGCCGGTCGATGTCATGCGTGAGCTCGGCCGCGGCCCGGTGATCGGCTGCGACGTCGGCGGCGCCGACCGGGCCTTCACCGCCCGCACCGACGAGATCGACGTTCCCCTCCCCTGGCAGCTCCTGCGTTGGATGAAGGCGCGGCGACAACGTCCCAGCATCTTCCAGATCCTGTGGCGCTCCGGCATGGTCAACAGCAACGCGAGCACCATCGCCCACCGGGCACAGTCGGATCTGATCCTCCAGCCCCCGCTCGCCGAGGTCGATATGCTCGACTGGGACGCCTTCGAGCGGGCGATCCAGGTGGGCTACGAGTATGCAACCAGGAGGCTGGAGGAGTTGCCGGCGGAATCGCCGGTGTTGCGTGGCGCGACTGGCGATTGACACCGGTTCCTGCGGCGGCAATGACTCAGTCGACGCGAGCGGGCGCGAGGCGCGGCGAGAGCAGATGGACGACCAGGAGTGCCAGCAGGTAGGCGCAGCCCGCGTAGGCGAACAGCGGCCGGTAGGTGCCGAGGCGATCCAGCACCCAGCCCGCGTACTTGGCGAGCAGCATGCCGCCGATGGCGCCGGCGGTGCCGCCGATGCCGATGAGGGAGCCGACGGCGCGGCGTGGAAAGACATCCGAGGGCAGGGTGAAGAGGTTGCAGGAGAAGCCCTGGTGCGCCGCGGCCGCGAGGCCGACAATGGCGACCGCCCCCCAGAGGCTGTTGACATACGCCGCGGCGAAGACCGGCAGGACCAGCACCGCGCAGAGCAGCATGGCGGACTTGCGCGCCGCATTGAGCGAGAAGCCCGCGTGCAACAGTCGTGACGACATCCAGCCGCCGGCGATGCTGCCGAGGTCCGACAGGATGTAAATGGCGACCAGCGGCGGCCCGAACGTCCCCAGGTCGAGGTGATGGCGCTTGACCAGGAAATCAGGCAGCCAGAAGAGCCACATCCACCACACCGGATCGATGAGGAATTTGCCGAGGGCATACGCCCACGTCTCGCGCACCGCCAGCAGCCTCCTCCAGGGGATCGAAACCGACGGGTCGGGCGGATCGCTCTCGATGAGGGCGAGCTCCGCCGCGCCGAGCCGCGGGTGCCGGCGCGGCGGGCGGTATACCGCCAGCCACACGACCAGCCACACCACGGTGAAGCTGCCCGTGATCAGGAAGGCCGCCCGCCAACCTAGCCTGAGGGTGATGGCCGGCACGATGAGCGGAGCGACGATCGCGCCGATGTTGGCGCCGGCGTTGAAGATCCCGGTCGCCAGCGCGCGCTCGCGTTTCGGGAACCACTCGGCGACGGCCTTGAGGCCTGCCGGGAAGTTGCCCGACTCCCCGAGACCGATGGCGAACCGCGCCACGATGAAGTCGGTCAGCGAGCTTGCCCAGGCGTGCGCGACGTGCGCCACCGTCCAGATTCCCACCGCGATGGCATATCCGGCGCGCGCGCCGATTCGGTCCATCAACTTGCCGAAGACGATGTACCCGACGGCATAGGCGAGCTGGAAGGCAAACACGATGTTGCCGTAGTCGATCTCGCTCCAGTGGTACTCGTGCGCGAGGAGCGGCTGGAGAATGGCGATGATCTGCCGATCGACGTAGTTGAGCGCCGTGGCCGCAAAGAGCAGCGCGCAGATGACCCAGCGGAACCTGCCGACACGCACGGCAGCCGCGTCGGCGCTTGCCACGGGCGTCGCGCTCATTTCTGCGCAGTCCCTGCCGCGGATGCCGCCGCTGCTGTGACGGTCGCGAGCGACCCCTGAGCTGCGAAGGCCTCGTAAGTCTCGCCGAGTGCGCGCGTGAACAGAGGCTCGTGCGCCAGAGCGGCCGGAAAGACACCAGGCAGGGCGAAGAACAACGGCAGATCGTGATTCGCCTTGCCCGTGACCTGCAGGCCCAACGTCGCCAATTGCGCGGCCAGAGGGTCGACGATTTCAACACCATCGCTGGCCCGTGCGCGAACGAATTGCATCCAGGCGGCGATCGGCACCGTCAGGCGCGCGAGCGACCTGCCGGCCCGCAACGCGTCTGTGATCGTGCCGAGGATCCGAATCGGCAGCTTCTGCGATCCATCCCAGGCGATCTGCGCGAGCTGGTGCCGCATGGCCGGGTTCTCGAACCGGCGCAGGATGGCCTGCCGGTAGGCGGCGAGGGCGGCCGGTTGCGGCATCTCGAGTGTCGGCTCGATGTCGTTGATCATCATGCGCTCGACGAAAGTACGCAGGACCGGCTGCGCCATGGCTTGCGCGACGGTCTGCAGCCCTGCGAGCAAGCCTACGTAAGCGAGTGTCGAGTGCGCGCCGTTCAACAGGCGCAGCTTCGCGCGCTCATATGCCGTCACGTCACGGCTCACCGTGATGCCGACGGATGCCCAGTCGGGCTGCGCGGGGCTGTCTACCTCCTCGATGACCCATTGCACGAACCGCTCGCGCTGGACCGGCCAGGCATCCTCGAGACCGGTTGCCTGCGCCACCCGCTCCCGCAGCGCCTGGTCGGTGGCGGGAGTGATGCTGTCGACCATCGTGCGCGGAAAGCGTGCCGTCTGCTCGATCCAGGCGGCGAGGCCGGGATCGCGTCGTGCCGCGAAAGCCAACACCGCGCGCCGCAGCGTCGGGCCGTTACCGGACAGGTTGTCGCAGGAGACGACGAGATAGGGCGCGAGCCCGCGTGCGCGCCGCAGCTCCAGCCCGCGCACCAGCCAGCCGACGAGGCTGCGCGGCGCCTCGGGATGGCTCAGGTCGTGAGCGATGTCCGCGTGCGCGAAGTCGAGCCCGCCGGCGCCGTCGAGGCAGTAGCCTTTCTCCGTCACCGTCACGGTGACCACCGAGGTGTCAGGATCGCCGAGGCGGCCGCTGACGGCGGCCGGGCTCTCGGCGGCGACCAGTAGCTCGCGAACGGCGCCGATCACGCGCATCGTCGGCGCCTCGTCGAGCTCCACCAGCGTGTAGAGGCCGTCCTGCGGCGCGAGCGCGTCGCGGAGCGAGGCGGTCTTCAGCGAGACCGCGCAGATCGCGCGCGCCGCATCCTTCTCCAGCAGGCGATCGAAATAGAACGCCTGGTGTGCCCGATGAAATGCCCCCGGGCCGAAGTGCACCGTGCCGATCCGCGTTTGCGAGCGGCAATATCCGGGCCGAATGAGCTGCCGCGAGCCGCGATCCAGGGTGCCGTCGCCGAGGCGTACGGGGCCGCGCGCACGCCCCGCGGAGGTCGCCGTCCGGCTTTCTGTCAAAGCGTCACTCCAGCCATCGGCGTATGGTACCGGTAGCAGGCTTCGACCGCGACAACCGAAGGGGAAACGGACTATGGACGCGCCACGCCAGCAAGCTCGCTAGGCGCCGTCCTTCTCCATCGTGCGCCTGAAGGCGGGGCGACTGGTGATTCTCGCGGCGTAGTCCTTGAAGACCGGTGTCTCGTTCATCAGCTTGAAGCCCAACCCATCCCGCCCTGCACATGCTTCACGTTGAGCCGGCGCGAAGCGCAGCCAGCGACCGTGGCGCCCTTCCCGCCGCATGAGGCAAACTAGCGCGCCGATCCTGACTTCACCGGGGAAGCCGATCTGATGACGATGCGCTCGTTTTGCACGCTACTGGCCGCCTCGACTCTGCCCGTGTTCCTCGTCCCGCCGGTCGGAAGAGCCGAGGCGCAGTCGCTCCCACGCGCTCCCATTCGCATTGTGGTCGATGGCGATGCTCCCGCACACGCCTTTCCCCATTTCTGGGAACAGATGTTCGGATCGGGCCGCGCCTCGCTGTCGTTGCGAGCCGGCTATCGCCGTGACATGCGCGAGGTCAAAGGCGTGACCGACTTCCGCTACGTGCGGTTCCACGGCATCCTCGATCGCGACGTCGGCGTCTATACGGTCGACGCGCAAGGCCGGCCGGACTACAACTTCACGTACGTCGATCAGATCTACGACGGGCTGCTGCGACAGGGAGTCCGCCCGTTCGTGGAGCTGAGCTTCATGCCCCCGGACATGGCGTCGCGCCAGCAGAGCATGGGCTTCTGGTACGACCCGATCGTGGCGCCGCCGAAGGAATGGGCGCTGTGGAGCGGTCTGATCCGGCGTTTCGCCCAACATCTCGTGGCGCGCTACGGCATCGATGAGGTCTCGCAGTGGTATTTCGAGGTCTGGAACGAACCGAACGGTTCCTTCTGGGGCGGCGATCCGGGGCAGCCGACGTACTTCCGGCTCTATGACCTGACGGCGCGTGCGCTGAAGAGCGTCAGCCCCCGGCTGCGTGTGGGAGGCCCGGCCACGGCGCAGGCGGCCTGGGTGGCCGCCTTCATCGAACATTGTGCGACTCGCCATGTCCCGGTGGATTTCGTTTCGACCCACGTCTACGGGGATGACACAGCGGATAACGTCTTCGGCATGCATGCGAAGATAACCCGGCGCGACATGGTCATTCGCGCGGTGCGGAAGGTCCACCGGGAGGTGGAGGCGTCGCCGATGCCTGCTCTGCCCATCATCTTCAGCGAGTTCAATGCGACCTATACCGGCACCGAAGTCGCTGTGACCGATTCGCCCTACATCGGACCTTGGCTCGCCAACACCATCCGAGCGTGCGACGGGCTCGTCGATTCGATGTCGTACTGGACCTTCTCCGACGTCTTCGAGGAAGGCGGTGTCGCGAAGACACCGTTCCACGGCGGCTTCGGGCTGATCGCGGCGGGCGGCATCCCGAAGGCCTCCTTCAACGACTTCAGACTGCTGCACGAGTTGGGTAGTCAGCGGTTGGCGGCGTCAACCGACGCCGCACTGGTCACGCGCCGCGCTGACGGCACTCTGATGATCGCCGTTTGGAACTATGCGCCCCCGGGGCCCGGCGGTGAAACGAGAACCTACCAGCTTTCATTCCGCAACGTACCGGGCGCGCATCGCGCCTACATCTGGCTGGTCGATCGCGACCACGGCTCCGCGCTCACGGCGTGGAGAGCCATGGGTGAGCCGAGATTCCCGAGCTTCGAGCAGCACCGCCTGCTGCTGCAGGCCGCCGAGCTGCCGGGTCCCCGTATCGAGGCGTTGGCGCCCGGCAATGCGCGCCTCACCCTGCAACTTCGCCCGCACGCGCTGGCGCTGCTGGAGCTTGCGCACTGACCCGCGAGCCGGCGACAGCGCTCGCTCAGCCGTGGGCTGTTCCGGCTCGCGGGCGCTCGCGGATCGGGCGCAGGGGTCGGACCTCCACGCAGCCCACTTCTGCCGGTGGGATCTTTCCGGCGATCTGGATAGCCTCGTTGAGGTCGCGCGCCTCGATCAGATAAAAGCCGGCGAGCTGCTCTTTCGTCTCCGCGAAGGGGCCGTCAGTCACCGACAGGCGGCCGTTGCGCACGCGTACCGTGGTTGCGGTGGCGATGGGCTCCAACGCTTCCGAAGCGATGCACTGTCCGCGCGCACGCAGTTCCTGATCGAATGCGAGGCACTTGTGGTCATCCATCTCACTGATCTTCTGCTCCTCGCCGTACACCAGACACAGATATTTCATCGCCTTACTCCGCTGGAGCGCCCATGGACCATAGCACGCCGAACCGGTCGCGCAGCTGCCCCCAGCGGTCACCCCAGAACATGACCTGTAGCGGCGTTACGATCTCGAGGCCGGCCGCCACGGCTCGTGGCCACCACACCTCGACGTCATCGACCTGTAGATGGAGTGTATAGCCCTGGTGCGGCTTTAAGGGACAGCCGTGCTCCGGATAAGCGTCCGAAAGCATGAGCGAGCCCCCGTTGACGTAAAGGTGCACATGCATCGTACGGCCCTTGGCGTCGGGCGGGACGCGGCCAACCTCGCGCGCGTCGAAGGCGCGCTGATAGAGCTCCGAGGCCTTTAGCGCCCCCTCGACGAGGAGGTAGGGTACGGGACCGCCCAGGACCTCCGGGCGGGGGGTAGCGGCAGTGAGTGCGGCATTCATTTGAGACCTCCGCTGGAGGGGCGGTGCGAGTCCACAGGTTCTCCGCTTGATAGCCGAACCAGGCCGCGCAGGATCGACATCCGTGCTCGACCAATGACCCCATCAACCCCCGGCCAGCTCCGCCAGCCGGCGCTGCAGGAACTGCCGCTCGGGCTCGAGCTGTGCCAGTGCAAGCGCCCGCACATACGAGTCGCGCGCCTCGGCGAACCTGCCCAGGCGGCGGCACAGATCTGCCCGCGCCGCATGGGCCAGCCGGTAATCCGGGAGCTCTCCCCTCGCGAGCAGGCCGTCCACCAGCGCGAGCCCCACCTCCGGGCCGTCACGCATGGCGACCGCCACGGCGCGGTTGAGCTCCACGATGGGCGTAGGCTCGATCCGCAGGAGCAGGTCATAGAGATGCACGATCTCGTTCCAGTCGGTGTCCGCAGCACGCGTCGCCTCGCAGTGCACCGCGGCGATCGTCGCCTGCAGGGAGTAGGGGCCGAAACGACGGGAGGAGAGTGCCCGCGCCACCAGTGCCGATCCCTCCTCGATCTGTGCGCGGTTCCAGAGGGAGCGGTCCTGCTCCTCGAGCACGATGAGCTCGCCGGCAGGGGAGGCGCGCGCGGCGCGGCGGGAATCCTGCAACAGCATCAGCGCCAGCAGCCCGATCGCTTCGGTCTCCGGCAGCATCTCGACGAGCAGACGCCCGAGGCGGATCGCTTCGCTAGCCAGATCGAGGCGCATCAGCTCCGAGCCACTGCTCGCCGTGTAGCCTTCGTTGAAAACGAGGTAGATGACCCGCAGGACGGTCTCGAGCCGCTCCGCCAGTTCCCCCGGAGCGGGGACTTCGTAGGGAATCCGGGCATCGCGGATCTTGGCCTTGGCCCGCACGATCCGTTGCGCCAGCGTCGGTACCGGTGTCAGGAACGCTTGCGCAATCTGCTCCGTCGTCAGGCCGCAGACCTCCCGCAGCGTCAATGCAATCTGCGCGTCGGGCGCAAGGGCGGGGTGGCAACAGGTGAAGATCAGCCTCAGGCGGTCATCGGCGATGCCTCGTTCGTCATCGCACTCGTCCGCGGTTGGCGCGGTGTCGGTTGCGGCGAGATCGTGGGCCATTGGGTCGAAGGAATCGAAACGCGCCTGACGCCGCAGCTGATCGATGCTGCGAAAGCGCCCTGCCGACACGAGCCATGCGCGGGGATTCTCCGGCATGCCTTGCTCCGGCCACTTCTCCAGGGCTGCGCGGAACGCGTCGTGCAGCGCTTCCTCGGCGCGGTCGAAATCGCCGAGCAGGCGAATCAGGGTCGCCAGGACGGCGCGCGATTCGCTCTGATACACGGACTCGATGCGCCGCTTGAAATCCGCTCCGGGCATGGCGGCGGTCGCAGGACTCAACGGGCAGGGACGCGCTGCGCCCGGTATGCGCCGGGCGGGAATCCGGTCGCGCGCCGGAACTGGCGGTTGAAGGTCGACAGGTCGTCGAAGCCACAATCCAACGCGACGGTTGCGATGGAATCAGTGGAGCGACGCAGCCGCACCGCCGCGTGACGGAGGCGCATGCTCAGCATGTACTGGCCGGGCGTCACACCGACGACCTGCTCGAAGATGCGAAGAAAATGGAATGAGCTGACCGCCGCCTCGGCCGCCAGTGTCTCGAGCGAGAGCCGCGCTCCCTGTTGTGCCTCGATGCGTCGTAGTGCTGCGGCAATTCGCCGCTCGTCCCGAGGTGTTGGCGGGCGCCGCGAGGGCGAGCGCTGCTCGTTTAGCGTCGCGCAGACCGCTCCGGCCAGTCGCAGCGCCAGTTCCTGGAATTCCTCCTTGCCACCGCCGCTCTCTTCTCGCAGCGCTTGCATGGCCGCAAGCAGGGCAAGTACGGACGGAACGGGCGGCAGCCTCGGTGCCGCCAGCGCCAGGCGCCTGGCACCTGGCACCGCGGAGATGACGGACTCGAATACCTCCGGCGCGTAATGAAATGCCAGACACCGGTCGCCCTGGCTGTGCTGATGTCCGCATTCGAAGCAGGCACCCACGTTGCCGAGCAGCAGCGATCCCGGCGTCATCAGCGCCGAGCCTTGGGCGGTGCGATATTGGAAGTTGCCCTCCGTCACCAGCGCGATGCTGTAAGCGCCGTGCTGCTCCACATAACAGGGATCACGTGGGCCGGACGTACATACGAAGTCGCTCACGCTCCAACCGGTCCCCGATGCCAGCAGCTTTGCCGCGAGCGACATGCGCCAAGGATAGCAATTTTTCCCAAGCGATTGCGCATGGGGTGCCGTAGCTTGGCATCACGAACAGCTTCCACGACCGGAGACCGTCAATGATCGACCATGTTTCGATAGGAGTGCGAAATGTCGCAGCCAGCAAGCGCTTCTACGACGCCGCGCTGCAGCCGCTCGGATATCAGTGCCTCAGCGACTCGTCTGGCTCTCTCGGCTATGGTGCCAGGGCTCCTGCGCTCTGGATCAGCGCAACAGACGAGCCGGTGCCGCCGGACTCCGGGTCAGGGCTGCACTTCTGCTTCTCGGCCCCGAGCCGCAAGTCGGTCGACGGCTTCCATGCCGCCGGCCTGGCGTCCGGCGGGCGGGACAACGGACGCCCTGGCCTGCGGGCTGACTACGGCACCGGCTATTACGCCGCCTACCTCATCGACCCCGATGGCTATCGTGTGGAGGCGTATTGCGCCGAGCGGGCCTAGAGCCTCTGTTCATTTGAAGTACTTGACGAAAAAATAGAGGACGCTCAGCAGCACTGCAGTCTGGCCCATGATGACGACGAAGACCCAGCGGACCAGATCCGCCTTGTTGGTTTGTGCGCCGATCGCGCGTGCAGCCTGCGGATTGAAGCCGCCTTTCTCGGTGAGGATGTCCAGTGTTGCAACGTACATGACTGACATGGTGAGCCCTCCTGGCAGCGGCTGAGCGAACTGTCAGCGATCTGGGAGTAGCGGCATCCTATGGCCCGGAAGGCTGGCGCGGAGCCGGGAATATTTGTGGCAAACGCACAGAAACTCTCGCAAAACGCCGTCGGCGGGCCACAAACTCACGCCGCCTCGGAAAATCTGCTGCGATCACCCCCACGCGGCGGCGGCTCGATCATTCCCGGGGCACGTTTCGAAGGGTGGCGCGGCGGTCTGTCGATCTCGATTGTCAGGATAGGATCGAACGCTGCGTTGAGCTCGAACGGTGCATAGCCGCGAGGGTTGCAGATGACGCGCGTACCTGCCTCGGTATAGTCGCAGGAGTCGTGCGTGTGACCGTGAATCCAAACGGCAACGGGTGGCCGCACGAGAGGGGAAAGGTCGCTGGCAAAGCTCGGATTGAGGCTCGAGCCGCGATATTTCCGATGAATGCTGCGCGGATGCGGCAAGTGGTGGGTCACGAGAATCGTCGGACCGGCGAATTCGTCGGCCAGTCTCTCGCGGATCCAGCTTACCTGCTCGAGGTGCATCGCTCGGGCGTGGTCCGGTCGGAACAGCCCATGGGCCCCGTGCCGGATGACGCTGAAATCACTCATCCCGTACCTCGCGTCGCTCATCGCACGTGCGATCGAATGCGCATCGGCTCCATGTAGCGCGAAATCGGTCCACAGCGTTGCACCGAGAAAGCGGACGCCGCCGATCGCGACGCCGCGTCCGTGCAATACATCTACGCCGAAGCGCCGTCCCGCCTTCTGCAGCTCCGAAAGCGTCTCCTGCAGGTCGCGGCCGTAGAACTCGTGGTTGCCGGGCACATAGAGGATCGGTGTGATCGGAAATTGGCGACGCGCCCACTCGACACCGCGAGTGCCGGAATGAATGTCGCCCGCGAGAACGATGATGTCGGCCTCCGCATCGGGCGGATTCCAGTCCTGAAACTCCAGGTGCAAATCGGAAAGGACACGGATCTTCACTTCGATATCCCGCTGACGCACGTGTTGGTTGAACGGAGGTTTGTAGGATATATCCATCAATGACTCTGTCAACCCCGCAGTACTCACGGAGCGTGTCAGTCCTGGAGGAAATCCGACGCTGTGCTGGACGTCCAAGATAACGTCCATGTCACGGCAAGCGTGGCCGCCGAAAGAGGGGTGGCGGCGCGCCGCGGCGGCCTCAGGTGGCCAGAAAGTCCAGGATTTTTTTCTGCTCGGCGGTCATCTGCTCCCGCGGGGTCACCACCGCCGCCTTGAGCGCCTGCCGGCAAGGCCGCGCCTCATCCTCCACGTACTGCGCCACGGCCCCTGCGATGAGCTTTTGAACTCTTCCCAGGCTCTCCTTGAACTGCGCCATGACTTGGTCGACCGACACGTGCTGCGAGGGGTCGTCCAGCCAGCAGTCATAGTCCGTCGCGACTGTGATGACGCAGTAGCCCACCTGCGCCTCCAGGGCCAGGAATGCCTCCGGCACGTTGGTCATGCCTACCAGGTCCGCCCCCGCCGCGCGCAGCCAGAAGCTCTCTGCCCGGGTGCCGAGCCGCGGCCCCTCCACGCAGGCGTAGGTCCTCCCGTGATGGAGCGGCTGCCCGATCGACTCCGCCACCCGTGCGATGAGCGCCGCCGTGTGGGCGCAGGTCGGGTGAGCGGTGGACACGTGGGCTACCAGACCCTTGCCGAAGAAGCTGGCGGCCCGCAGGCCCTTGGTGAAATCGAGATACTGCGACGGCAGCGCCAGGTCCCCCGGACGGATCTCCTGGCGGAGGCTCCCCACGGCCGACGCGCCGATGATGGTTCGCACCCCCACGCTCTTCAACGCCCAGATGTTCGCCCGGAAGTTGATCTCGCTCGGCAGCAGGTCGTGATTCAGGCCGTGGCGCGGCAGAAACGCGATCTCCCGCCCCGCCAGCCGGCCCATCATCACGGGACCGGAGGGCCGCCCGAAGGGTGTGTCGATCTCGCTCGTGCGAGTGACTTCCAGACCCTCCATCCGGTAGAGACCTGTGCCGCCGATGATGCCGATCATGTGGGAGTCTCCATTGCGCGGGTGGCCCGCAACGCGGCAAGATGCCAGATGCGCAGCCCTCGCGGTAGGCTTACGGGTTCGCGCCCACCTTTAGCGAGTTACCCAAATCATGAATCGGAACGACCGAGTAACCCAGGCACAGGGATGTGCCCCGCCGCCGCAGGTGGCGGAGCTTTGGGCAAAAACCACGCTTTTTGACCAAAGCAGCGCTGGGCCGGGCAGGGTGCGACGCATGCGTCGCACGGATGGCCATGGATGGACACCCCGGGCTTGCGCGCAGCAGGGACTGCGCAGCGCAATGCCCGGATCCAGCGTTTAAACATGAGCAGCCCCGGCCTCGATATCGCCTTCGGGCGGCGTCTGTCCGCGCTCGTCAACAGCGGGCAGCCCGAGATCCTCCAGGGCGGCCGCAAGGGCCTGGAGAAGGAGTCGCTGCGCGTCACGCCGGCGGGGCGCCTCGTGCAGACCCCGCACCCGCGGGCGCTCGGCTCCGCGCTCACCAGCGAGCACATCACGACGGACTATTCCGAGGCGCTGATCGAGCTCGTCACGCCCACCTTCACAGCCACCTGGGAGCTGTTGCAGTACCTCCTGGACCTGCACCAGTTCGTCTATCGCCATCTGGGCAGCGAGCTCCTGTGGGCTACCAGCATGCCGGGAGCCATTTCGCGGGATGAGGAGATTCCGATCGCCGATTACGGCCGCTCGCACATCGGCTGCATGAAGACCGTGTATCGCCGCGGGCTCGGCCTGCGTTACGGCCGCATGATGCAGGCGATCTCCGGCGTGCACTTCAATTACTCCTTCCCGCTGCCTTTCTGGGACGCCTACGCCGATCTCGTGAAGTCGCGGCAGCGCGATGCCGCCTTCGTGTCGGCACGCTACTTCGACTTGTTGCGCAACTATCGGCGCCACGGCTGGCTGGTGTTGTATCTATTCGGGGTGTCGCCGGTCGTCTGCAAGTCCTTCCTCAAGGGGCGCGACCACTCGCTCCGCGATTTCACGGCCGACACCGCCTACGAGCCGTACGGCACCAGCCTCAGGATGAGCGACATCGGCTACCGCAACCGCAATCAGGCGGATCTCACCGTCTCAGTCAACAGTCTCGATGAGTACACGCGCGACCTGAGCCGCGCCATCACGACGCTGTATCCGCCCTATGAGGCGCTGGGCGTCAAGGTGAACGGCGAGTACCAGCAGCTGAATGCCAACATCCTGCAGATCGAGAACGAGTACTACAGCTTCATCCGCCCCAAGCGCGTCGCCCGCTCCGGCGAGCGCCCGACCAAGGCTCTGCGGCGCGCGGGCGTCGAATACGTGGAAGTGCGGGCGCTCGATGTCAGTGCCTTCGACCCGGTGGGCGTGAATCAGAACAAGCTGCGCTTCCTCGAGGCGTTTCTCGCCCTCTGCCTGCTGAAGGACAGCCCGCAGATCGGCGCCGACGAGCAGCGCTCACTCGATCAGAACCATCTCGCCGTCGCCCGCCGCGGCAGGGAGCCCGGGCTCACCCTGCTGCGGGACGGACGCAACGTGCCGATGCGGGACTGGGCGCGGGAGCTGATCGACTCCCTGGCCGGCATCTGCGAGGTCCTCGACCGTGGCGACGCTACGCGGCCCTACTCTGCGGCACTCGCCGTCCAGGCGGCCAAGGTCGAGGATGTGGCGCTGACGCCGTCGGCTCGGATGATGAAGGAGCTCACCGATACCGGCGAGCCCTTCTTCGATCTGGCGTTGCGGATGTCGGCGACCCACAAGGAGTACTTCCTCGATCTCTACCCGCCGAACGAGGCGCGCCTGCAGGAATTGGCGGCGGAAGCGGAGGAGTCCCTCGCCCGCCAGCGGGCCATCGAGGCCGCCGATAAGGGCACCTTCGACGAGTTCCTGGCCCGGTACTTCAAGGACTGAAGTCCGGCGCTTCCGGCGGGCGATCTACCGAAATGGGCATTGCGGCAACGCGGCAGCTGGCGGATTCTAAGATGAAGCGCTGGATCCGGGCTCCTGCCCGGCCCAGCGCCGTTGAGCCAAAAAGCGTGGTTTTTGGCTCAACGTCCGCCACCTGCGGCGGCGGGGCACGTCCGTGTGCCTGGACGCGAAGTTCTGCCGCTTCATGGCGTCGAGGCCGACGCAAGTCGATGGTGATATAACTGGATGGTCATGAACGCGCTCTCGGTCCATGGACTGACGAAGACCTACAAGAACGGCGTGCAGGCGCTCAAGGGCATAGACCTCGAAGTCGAGCAGGGCGATTTCTTTGCTCTACTCGGCCCGAACGGCGCCGGCAAGACGACCCTGATCGGCATCATGACTTCCCTCGTCACCAAGACCGCGGGCGTGGCGACGGTCTTCGGCCACGACATCGACCTGGAGCTCGAGGCGGCCAAGGCCTGCATCGGCGTCGTGCCGCAGGAGCTCAACTTCAACATGTTCGAAACGCCCGAGACCATCGTGGTCAACCAGGCCGGTTTCTACGGTATCCCGCGGGCCGAGGCGCGGCGCCGCGCCGAGCGATACCTGAAGCAGCTCCAGCTCTGGGACAAGCGCGACAAGGCTTCGCGCAGCCTCTCGGGCGGCATGAAGCGCCGGCTGATGATCGCCCGCGCCCTGATGCACGAGCCCCGGCTCCTCATCCTCGATGAGCCCACCGCCGGCGTCGACATCGAGATCCGCCGCTCGATGTGGGATTTCCTGCGGGACATCAACCGGCGCGGCACGACCATCATCCTGACGACGCACTACCTCGAGGAAGCCGAGACGCTTTGCCGCGACATAGCCATCATTGACGGTGGGCGAATCGTCGAGCGCGACCGCATGAGCAGCCTGCTGCGGCGTCTGCATACGGAGACCATCGTCCTCAACGCGAGCGCGCCCCTCGCGGCCGCGCCCCGGCTGGACGGCTATCCGGTGCGGCTCACCGATGATCACACCCTGGAGGTCGAGGTCTCCAAGGAGCAGAACCTCAATGATCTCTTCGCGCGCCTGTCGCAGCTCGGCATCGAAGTGGTGAGCATGCGCAACAAGGTCAATCGCCTGGAGGAGATATTCATGCGCCTGGTGGACAAGGGAGTCGCGGCATGACAAAACCGTCTGGAACGGTTTTGGACGGCGTTGGCCGGCCCGAGGGGCGAGGCGCAGGGACGGAGCCTCGCAACACGCCGGCCGAGAGCGCCACCGCGACGCCGCTGCATCTCGGCCTGGTCCGCTGGATCGGCTTCAGGACCATCGTCCTGCGCGAGTATCAGCGCATCATCCGCATCTGGACCCAGACCATCCTGCCGTCGGCGGTGACACAGGCCCTGTATTTCGCGATCTTCGGCGGCCTGCTCGGCAGCCGCGTCGGACCGATGGGCGGCTTCGGGTACATGCAGTACATCGCCCCGGGCCTGATCATGATGGCCGTCAACATCAACTCCTACTCCAACGTCGTCTCCTCCTTTTACGGGGCGAAGTGGGGCAAGCACGTGGAGGAGCTCCTGGTCTCGCCGCTTCCCAGCTGGCTCATCGTTTCGGGATACGTGACGGGTGGACTGGTGCGCGGTCTGCTGGTCGGCATGGCGGTGACGGCCGTGTCGCTGCTGTTCACGAATCTTCACGTGCACCATCCGCTCATCATCGCGGGCGCGGTGCTGCTCACCTCGATGACGTTCGCGCTCGGCGGCTTCCTCAATGCGCTGTTCGCCAAGAATTTCGATCAGGTCAACATCATCCCGGTATTCGTGCTGACGCCGCTCAACTATTTCGGCGGCGTTTTCTACTCGGTTGCGCTGCTGCCGCACTGGGCGCAGGCCATCTCGTACTTCAACCCCATCCTCTACATGATCAACGCGTTCCGTTACGGCTTCCTCGGCGTGTCCGACGTCAACGTGGGTGTCGCTTTCGTCATCATGGGCGGCGCCGCGGTGGCGCTCTTTGCCGCCGCGATTGCGCTGATGGAGCGGGGCGTCGGAATTCGGGAGTGAATGCGCCGATAGCGCTGGTGAGCGCGCGCGCCGCGCGCGGCCTCGACGAGGATCTGGCGCCGCTGCTTGCCGCGCTGGATGGGGCGGGCCTGGACGCCGCCGTGGCCGATTGGGACGACCCCGAGGTCGATTGGACGGGCTTCCGACTGGCGCTCCTGCGCTCGACCTGGGATTACGCCGAGCGCTTCGCGGAGTTTCTCGCCTGGGCGGAGCGGACGGCGAGGCTCACTACTCTGATCAATCCTCCGCCCGTCATCCGTTGGAATACCGACAAGCACTATCTGCGCGATCTGGCGCGGGCGGGCGTGCCTACCGTGCCGACGCGGTTCGTGGAGCCCGGCGAGCGCGCGGCGCAGGCGCTGGAGGGATTCCTGAGAGCAGGGATCGCGGAGTGGGTCGTGAAGCCCGCCGTCGGCGCCGGATCCCGGGATGCGGCTCGCTACGTGAGCGGCGAGGATCGCGCGGCGAGCGATCACATCGAGCGCCTTCTCCATGCCGGGCGCAGCGTGCTTCTGCAGCCTTATCTCGGACAGATCGACCTGCACGGCGAGACCGCGCTCATCTACTTGGCGGGCCGCTTCAGTCACGCGATCCGCAAGGGGCCGCTGCTGCGCCGCGGAAGCGCACCAACGGACGCGCTGTTTGCGGCAGAGCAGATCACACCGCGCATGCCGGGCGCCGACGAGTTGCTGGTTGCGGAGCGCGCGCTGGCGGCGTTGCCGTTCGCGGCGCCTCTCTACGCGCGCGTGGACCTGATCCGGTCCGAGGACGTCGAGCCCTGCCTGCTCGAGCTCGAGCTCACCGAGCCGTCGCTCTTCTTCGCGCACGCCCCCGGTGCCGCCGGGCGGCTCGCTCAGTTGTGCGCGCAATTGCTGCGGGTCAGATGACGTTCGCGAGCACCTGCGCGGCCACGCGCTGATCGGCATCATCCGCGCGGCTGACCACGGCGTAGTTGTAGGATCGATCCGAGCCGTACTGTGCGAGCAGGTCGCCCTGGACGCGCCGTCCTCTGGGCAGCAGCTGCCGCTGATCCCCGGGTGGGCGTACGTAGAAACTGATGGCGTCACCCTGCGCGTCCTGGTAGAGCACCATTGCGGCGGGCCCCTCATTGGTGACGAAGAGGCGGCCGCCGACGGGTTGGTACCCCGTGCCCTCCAGGCTCGGCAGGCGCACGGCGCGGGCGAACTGCCGATCCAGCCACGCCTGCAGGGCACCGTGACTGTTGGAAGCGATGTCCAGCCGCAGGGTGTGATCCTCGGCGACGAGTCGATATGCCGCGAGAGCATCACCCATCGGCGGGCTCGCGCGAACCTGCTGCCAGCCGCGCGCCTGCCAGCCGCCGATGCCGCCCGCGCAAAAGCCGACGACGATGGTCGCGGCGATGAGCGTACGCGCGCGCGCCCGCTGTCGCCCGCGCAAGCGGATCCGCGCCGGGTCGAGGTCAGGGCGATCCGGCAGCGGCGGCCAGGCGCCGAAAGCGACTCGCAGCCGCTGCGCATCGCGCTTCCAGGCGTGCACTTCCTCGGCACGGTCAGGGTGCTGCGCCAGGTAGAGCTCCACCTCGCGCCGGCGCGCCTCCTCGAGGCGACCGTCGATGTAGGCGTGGATCTCGTATTCGTCGGGTGTCATGTTCATTTCAGCATCCGCAAAACGGGCGTAGTCGCTCCATCCCCCTCACTGAGGCGCCGCAGCGCCTGGCGCGCGCGTGACAGACGCGACATCACCGTGCCGATCGGCACCTCGAGGATCCGGGAGACTTCCTCGTAGCTCAGTCCTTCGACCGCGGTCCACAGCAGGAGGGTGCGCTGCTCGGCCGACAACCGCTCGAGCGACTCCAGCGCCGATTGCGCGGCGACCTGGGCCTCGAGCGAGGGTCGCGCGGACTCATCGCTCAGCCGCAGCCGTTCCAGAATGAAAGCGTACCGCTGCGCGCGCCGCCGGCCGTCGATGAACCTGCGGTACAGGATCGCGAACAGCCATGCGCGCAGGGCCTCATCCTCACGGCGGCTGCTCCAGCGCGATAGCGCTCGCTCCAGTGCGGCCTGTACCAGGTCATCGGCGCCGGCCGCGTCCCGTGTGAGCCACAGGGCGAAACGCCGCAGCTGCGGCAGCAGCTCGCGTATCTGCTGGTCGAGGGCCGGATCGGACATGGCGGGAATGAGTGGCTGCGAGGGCGCGGCCCAAAATACGCCTCCGCGGGGCCGATCGGCCACCTGGTTTTGGGATTGTCGACGACCGCGGTGGAATAGATCCGCGCGTCATTCGTCCATCAGTTCCTGAACCCGAAGTGGCGAGGAACTCGACATGAACCCGTCGTCTCGATCCGGCACGCCGGCTGGCCGCCTCGGCGCATACGCGCTGATTGCTGTCACGGTCGTGGTCGTTGCCGCGGCCTTTGGATACGTCGGCGGCTGGCTGGCGCCGCAGCGGCTCACCCCCGCGCGCCTCGTCAACCAGCTCCAGACCGATAGCGGCGGGGTCTACCCCGGGTACCGGCGCAATCACGCCAAGGGCGTATGCGTGATGGGTTATTTCCAAAGCAACGGTCATGCCGCAGCCTATTCGGTGGCGCAGGTGTTCGCTCCGGGCGAGCGCACGCCGGTCGTCGGCCGTTTCGCCATTCCGGGCGGCAACCCGTATGCGCCGGACAGCAGCGTTCCCATCCGCAGCATGGCGTTGCGGTTCGCGCTTGCCAACGGGCAGCAGTGGCGCACGGGCATGAACGACATGCCCGTCTTTCCGGTGTCGACACCGGAAGCGTTCTATCAAATGCTGCAGGCCCAGCAGCCCGATCCAGGATCGCACAAGCCCGATCCGCGGAAGATGGGGGCGTTCTTCGCCACGCATCCGGAGACTGCCGAGTTCCTTGCCTGGGTGAAGACGGCCAAGCCATCGGCGAGTTTCGCCGACCAGAGCTATTGGAGCCTCGACGCGTTCGAGCTCGTCGACGGACATGGGCGGCGCCATCCGGTGCGTTGGCGCATGGCGCCGGAGACGCCCGCCAGCGACGCCGCGGGTCCAGCGGGCGATCCTGACTACCTGGCCGCCGACCTGCGGCAGCGCCTGGCGCAGGCTCCCTTGCGTTGGCATCTGCTGATCACCCTGGCGCAGCCGGGCGATCCGACGGACGACGCGGCCAAGGAATGGCCGGCCGATCGGCCCAGCGTCGACGCCGGCACTCTGGTGCTCACCAGCACGGAGCCGCAGCAGAGCGGGCCGTGCCGCGACATCAACTACGACCCTACCGTGCTGCCCCATGGCATTGAGGCATCCGGCGATCCGCTGCTGCCCGCGCGATCGGCCGCCTATGCCGACTCCTACCTCCGCCGTACCAGCGAGGAGGCCCATCTACCCGGCACGGCCAGTGCACCCGCGAAACCGGACGACCGCTCATGAACGACTCAACCCGCCCATTCTCTCCGACCGCCCGCCTGCTGCATTGGCTGATGGCGCTGATGATCCTGACGATGCTCTTCATCGGCGTCGGCATGGTCGCGACCGTGTCGGAGTGGCACACGTGGCTGGTTGGCATCCACAAGCCACTCGGCATCGCGATACTGCTGCTCGCCGTCGTGCGCCTCGTCGTACGGAGGCGCCGGCCGCCGCCGCCGCTGCCGGCGGATTTGCCCGTGCCGCAGAAGCTGGCGGCGCACGCCTCTCACTGGTTGCTGTATGCGCTGATGATCGCAATGCCGCTCATCGGCTGGGCGATGCTGTCAGCGGGCGGATATCCCGTCATGCTCAGCAGCTCGCTGCGTCTGCCGCCGATATTGCCCTTCGATCCGGTGGCGTTCGCCATACTGCGTCATCTGCATACCTGGCTCGCGCTGTTGCTGTTTCTGACCTTCCTCGCGCACCTGGCGGCGGCGTTGTATCACGGCCTGATCCGCCGCGACGGCGTTCTCTCCAGCATGACCGGGGTCCCGATTCACCATAACATCGCGATCGCGGCCGCCAGGACGCGCGCCAGCGCGGAAAAACCCCTGCTGTAACAAAATATTCACATTCCCGTCATGAGCCCGACTCTTTCCTCCGGCAGTCTGTCCTCCCGGAGAGATGTATGCCGGAAGCGCCGACTACCTTGTTGGGTGTCTGGTTCGCACGGGCGGATGCCGCGGAGTACCGCATCTGCCGCAGGCTGAACCAGGGGGCGGCTTTCCCTGTTCCGCGGCGCATCTTCCAGCTGGCCAGCCGGCTCGGCGATGGCATCATCTGGTACGTGCTGATGGTCGCGTTGCCCTGTGTCTATGGCCGCGAGGCGCTGCGGCCGGTCGTCGTCATGGCGCTCACGGGCGCGCTGGGCGTGGTGGTCTACAAGGTACTCAAGCGAGCCTTCGTTCGCGAGCGCCCGTTCATCGCTCACGCGACGATCGATCTTGCCATGCCACCTCTCGACCGCTACAGCTTTCCGTCCGGGCATACCTTGCACGCGGTGTCCTTCGCCCTGCAGGCGAGCATGCATTTTCCGCAGCTCGCGTGCGTGCTCATCCCGCTGGCTCTCACGATCGCTGCCTCGCGCGTCGTCCTCGGCCTGCACTATCCGACCGACGTTCTGGCGGGAGCAATCCTGGGAGCTGCGCTCGGCGCACTCGGACTGTCGCTGAGTTGATACAGCGGTAGTTCGTGCGAGTCCTCTTCATCTCCGACGTCTATTTCCCAAGAGTCAACGGCGTCTCCACCTCCATCAGGACCTTCCGGGAGGACCTGACGCGGCGCGGTGTCGAGACACTGCTGATCGCCCCCGAATACGAGGGGCAACCTCAGCCGGCGGAGCACGGACTGATCCGGGTGCCCGCGGGACGTGTCCCCAAAGACCCCGAAGATCGCCGCTTGCGGTGGGGCGCGCTCAACCGCGCACTCGAGGCTCTGCAGGCGACGGATTTCGACCTCATCCACATACAAACGCCCTTCCTGGCGCACTACGCAGGAAGACGGTTTGCCCGGCGATGGCGCATACCTTGTGCCGAGACATATCACACGTTCTTCGAGGAGTATGTGCATCACTACGTCCCGGCGCTGCCGCGTGTCGTGGGACGTGCGCTTGCGCGCGCCGTGACGCGCTCGCAGTGCCATGACGTGCAGGCTCTGATCGCGCCGTCGGAGCCGCTGCGGCAGTCGCTGCTGGAATATGGCGTCACCACGCCGGTGCATGTCGTCCCTACGGGACTGCCAGCCGATCGCTTCACTCCGGGCGACGGGCGCCGCTTCCGCGAGTACGCGAACCTGCCCCCCGACAGGCCGCTGGTGACCTACATCGGTCGCGTGGCGCATGAGAAGAACATCGAGTTCCTCGTGCGGATGTTCGTCCGGGTGCGCGAGGCGGTGCCGCGAGCAATGCTGGTCATCGCGGGCGAGGGACCGGCGCGGGAGTCGCTGCGGCGGCTCGTGGCGGGGCTCGGGCTCGAGGGCGATGTTCACTTCGCCGGTTATCTGGACCGCGACACCATGCTTCTCGACTGCTACGCGGCCGCGGCGGTATTCGTTTTCGCGTCGCGTACGGAGACACAGGGACTGGTGCTGCTCGAGGCGATGGCGCAGGGCGCGCCCATCGTCTCCACCGCGGAGCTCGGCACGCGCTCGGTCCTCCTTCCGGGCAGCGGCGCCCTGGTCGTCGAGGAGAAGGCGGCGCCCTTTGCGGCGGCGGTGGTTCGTGTGCTGACGGAGCCGGGGCTGGCGAGCGCGCTGTCGCAGCAGGGAAGGCCTTACGCCCGAGCCTGGTCCTCCGCTGCCATGGCAGGGCGCCTCGCTGACTTGTATCGCGCGATCACAGAGCCGGCAAATACCGTTGCACGCTGCGCTCAGCGCATGTAAGACTCTCGCGCATGGCGCACAAGCGGGCGTTGATCGTCGACGACTCGAGATCGGCGCGTCTTTTCCTCGCGCGTATCCTCGAGAAGCACGAAATACACGTCGATAGCGTCGACAGCGCGGAGGCTGCCATCGGCTACCTGGCGAGCCGCAGGCCCGACGTCATCTTCATGGATCACATGATGCCGGGCATGGACGGCTTCCAGGCGGTGCAGGCCATCAAGAACGACCCGCGCACCGCCACCATTCCCATCATGATGTACACGTCCCAGGAGGGGGAGGTCTATCTGGGACAGGCGCGCGCGCTGGGCGCCGTCGGCGTGTTGCCGAAGCAGATCAAGCATGCCGATGTCTCGAAGGTGCTGTATCAGCTCCACCTGATCGTCGATCGCCGCACCAGTGAGCAGACGACCTTCAAGCCGGTGGAGGCGGTCATGCCGCATGCGCCCAGGGAGGGTGCCGGCAAGGATGTCGGGGACGCCGCATTCGGCGGCGCCGCGGCTCGGGATCATGAATCGCCGGATTCGCTGCCGGCGCTGCGCCGCTGGCTGCATGCCAGCCTCGAGGCGCAGACCGATCAGATCACAGCCGAGATCCGCGCGCTGCCGTCCGCACGACCGGGTTCGGGCGCCTCAGGATGGCCCGCCGCCGTGGCAGCCGTGGCCTGCGCCGTGGCGCTCGTCGCTGCCGGTTTCTGGTGGGGCGATCACACCCGACTGCAGGCGGAGCGCGCCGAGCTGACGTTGCTGCGGCAGTCGATCGCCTCGCCACCGGCCACGGCGCCGGCAGCTCAGCCCGCGCCGGTGGCAGGCGCCCTTGCGGCGCCGGCGGCTTCGGCAACGGCAGCGCCGCAACCGCTGGTGCTCGAGGTGCCGTACGGCGCTGAAGCCCTCGGCGGCTCGCGGCTCGGGGTCATCAGACGGTTGCTGGACCGCCTGGTGGCCGATAACGTGAGCGGTGTCGTGCAGATCCGCGCCTTCGCCGGACGGTTCTGCCTGAAGGGCGACCCCGTGAACGGGTATTCCATGGCTCCCGCGAAGACACCCTTTGCCCAATGCGACGTCGTCGGCAATCCCGCCGATGACGCCCTGCCGCCGGCGCAGCGCATGCCCCTGGCTCTCGCCAACCTCATCGGCGGGATCCGCGACTCCACCCATGGGGCTCTGGACGTCGAGACCTCCGTAGGCGATCCTGCGACCCTCAGAACACCGTACCCTCCGGTTACCGACGAGCTGACGGCAGGCGAATGGAACCGAGCCGGCAAGGCCAACAATCGAGTCGAGATCCTGGTGCGCTGAGCTCCGCCGTGAGTGAACCGGACCAGGGCGCGCCATGGCCCGTGGTGCCCGCGGATGACTTCCTTCCACCGGCGTGGCTCCGCAGCCGCCATCTGCAATCCATGCTCGCCAGCACGGGCGCGAGGCGCGGGCCAATTGCGCGCCGCTCGGCGCCGCTCGTGGCTGCGCAGCGGGAAATGCTGCTCGACTGCGGCGGCGAGGTTCGTCTGCAGTGCTTTCGCTCGACGCCACCGCGCAGCCGCGGCACCCCGGTGATGCTGCTGCATGGTTGGGAGGGAAGCGCGGAGTCGCTGTACGTTCTGTCGCTGGGCCAGCAGCTCTTCGAGCGCGGCTTCGAGGTTCTGCGGCTCAATCTGCGCGACCACGGCGACACCCACCATCTCAACCGCGGGCTCTTCCACTCCTGCCTGCTGCCGGAGGTGGTCGGCGCGGTACACGCGCTGCAGTCGCAGCTCGGCGGCAAGCCGTTGCGGCTCGTGGGCTTTTCGCTCGGCGGCAACTTCATGCTGCGCGTCGGGGCTCAGGCCCGCGCCGCGAATCTCGATCTCGCCAGGATCATCGCGGTCTCCCCGGTGTTGGATCCGAGCGATACCCTGCGCGCGCTGGAAAGCGGCTTCGTCGGCTATCCGGTCTATTTCGTGCGCAAGTGGTGGCGCTCGCTCCTGAAGAAGCAGGCGGCCTGGCCGGCGCACTACGACTTCGCGGCGCTGCGCCGCGTGCGCGACCTGCGACGCCTGACCGCGGAGCTCATTCGCCGCTTCACCAGTTTCGCCAGTCTGGAGGAGTATCTCGACGGCTACTCGATCACCGGCGAGCGGCTGCAGGGGCTCGAGGTGCCGACCACCATCATCACTTCGCGCGACGATCCCATCATCCCCGCGGGAGGTTTGGAGCGGTTGGCGCAGCCGCCATCGCTGCGCATCGTGGTGACGCGATTCGGCGGCCACTGCGGTTTTCTCGACCGGCTCACCGGCCCGACGTGGGTGGAACGGCGCATTCTCGCGGAGCTCGATGTCGGGGAGCAGCCCGCGGATCTCGATCCGGTCCTCACCGGCGCTTAGGAGTGGCTTTTCCCGTGGCCGTGATGGCGCTTCTCATCGAAGTGCACGACCGGCTGTCCGCCCGTGACTGTCATGTCGCCATCGACCACCGCGCCGCGCGCAATCGCGACCGCATGCGCGACGATGTCCGCGTGGATGACCGCCGTTGCGCCGATCTCGAGTTTCCCTTCGATGACCAAGCGTCCGGTGAAGCGTCCGGAAATGACAGCCGCCGCGGCGTGCACCTCGCCTTGCCAATGCGCCCCTGCGGTGAGGCTCAGCGCGCCGCCCACGCGGCCGTCGCCGCGGATCGAGCCGCAAAGGAGCAGCGGTCCGTCAGTCTCGACGTCGCCGGTGAAGTGGCAGCTCGCGGCGACCAGGGTCGGCGAAGCCCCCAGCCGGTCCAGCAGTCGGCGCTTGGGCGTTTCACTCATCGTTTGACCATAATAGGGGGAAGCTTCCCCGGGAGTGTCGATGAGATTCACGTATCGTGCGGCAGGTCCGATTACTGCCGCCGTCATCTTGACTCTGCTTTCCGGCTGCAGCCGCACCCAGGAGGATTGGCGCGCCGCGCAGCAGGCCGGCACTCCCCAGGCCTATGAGGTGTTCGTGCAACGACACCCGGACACGGAGCTTGCCGGCGTGGCGCGCCAGCGCATCGCGCAGCTGACCGAGGAAGCCGCGTGGCAACAGGCCGTGCGAGCGAACACCGCCGCCGCATATCAGGACTACCTGGCGAAATATCCGAACGGCTCCTGGTCGCAGGACGCCCGCATCAGGATGGAGAGCAAGTCGCTGGCAGCGGCGCCGCAGCACGCCGCTGCGATCACGCCCCGCGCCGGCGGGACCGTCACGGCCCCGGATGGGCCCGCGTCCGCGCCTTTCTCGCCACCGGCGCAGGCGGCGGCAATCGCGCAACCCAACTCCGCGGTGCAGCTTGGCGCCTTCAGCAGTGATGCCAACGCCCGTGAAGCCTGGCGGCGGCTCTCGTTCAGGTTCCGATCGCAGCTCGCGGGACTGACTGCGACCATCCTCCCCGTCACGGTGTCAGGGCGGCGGCTCTACAGGCTCGAGGCGCGCGTCGCGAGCCAGCCCGCCGCACGCCGGCTCTGCCGGCAGCTCCAACAGCATTCCCAGGGCTGTCTGCCGTTGCCGTAAGCGGCGGCCGATCGTCACAACCTGACAATTCGCGTCACCCCGCCGCGACGCGTCGCTACGCCATAAGTCGTTGTTTTACAAGCAAAATGCCGTCTGGCACGGGCTTTGCTCCAACACGCCTACAGGCGCCGCCTTCTGCGAGGCGACGTCGTGGAAGCGCGAACAACTTCCCCGGTGTTCGCTTAGCTCGTGCGCCGCGACGCGCCTTCCCCCGCGCGCGGCGCACATCTTTTTGCCCCATGTCCCATTTCCCAACTCGGCTGCCGCCGTGGTCACGCTCACGGCGGCGAGCCAGGTACGCGATTTCCAAGGCAAAATTCGCCCTCTGGGGGACGATCTTGGCCGCGATCTTGAGCGGCGGGGTGCGGCCCGGGAACGCCGGGTGCCTTCCCGCGTCATAATGCGGACATGACCGCATCCTCCGGCTCGCTCGGATCAGCTCCGGATTCACGGCGCGCGCCCGTCGCGGCGCCGCGCCGGCCCGGTGTGTCAGGACGCGATGCGGTGCGTGCCGTGACGCTCGCCAACGGAATGCGAGTGATCGTCTGGCCGGTGCGCAACATCCCCAACGTCGCGCTCTACAACTGGGTGCGTGCCGGCAGCCGCAACGAGGCGCCCGGCGCCACCGGGCTGGCGCATTTCTTCGAGCACATGATGTTCAACGGCACGAGCCGGCATCCGCCCGGGGAGTTCGACCGGCTGATGGAGGCCCGCGGCGGGGCCAACAACGCCTTCACCAGCGATGATGTCACCGTCTACCAGGACTGGTTCCCGGCGAGCGCCCTCGAGCTCGTGCTCGATCTGGAGTCGGATCGGGTGGCGCACCTCGCCTTCACGCCCGAGGCGATCGAGAGCGAGCGCGGCGTCGTCGCCTCCGAGCGGCGGCTGCGCGTAGAGGACAACAGTCATGGCCTGCTCGCGGAGCAGGTGCAGGCGACGGCATTCGTCGCGCACCCCTACCGTTTCCCGACCATAGGCTGGCCGGCAGACATCCAGTCCTGGCGGCTGCAGGATCTGCAGGCCTTCTACCGTACCTACTACGCTCCCAACAACCTGACGCTTGCACTGGCGGGTGATGTGGACGTGGATCGGGCGATCGCGCTCGTTCGCCGCTTCTTCGAGCCGATTCCGGCGCAGGCGCCGGTGCCGCCCGTGCGCGCGGTGGAGCCGGAGCAGCTTTGCGAGCGGCGCGTGTTGATCCGACGCAAGGCGCAGACACCGCTGCTGCAATGCGCCTACAAGGCGCCGCGCGCAGCCGATCCGCGCGCGCCGGCGGTGAACCTTCTCGTCTCCGCCCTGGTGGAGGGGGATGCATCGCGGCTGCACCGCGCGCTGGTGGAGGACCGCCAGCTCGCGATCGAGGTCAGCGGCCACTGGCAGGAGGGATTCGATCCCGGGCTGCTGTGGCTGTCACTGATGTTGCCGGAGGGCGCGGACCCCGAGGAGGCGCGGCAGGCGCTCGATGCAGAGCTGGCTGCCGTCGCCGCCGACGGCGTCACCGCGGCGGAGCTCGAGCGGGCGCGTAATCTGGCCACGGTGGGCTTGTGGAAGAAGCTCGCCGCCATCGACGGCAAGGCGCAACTGCTCGGGGAATACGAGGTGTTCCACGGCGACTGGTCGCTGTTGTTCGACGCGCCGGCGCGGATCGCGGCGGTGTCTGCCGCGGAGCTGCGTGCCGTCGCCGGGGAGATCCTCGATGAGAGGCGGCGCACGCTCGGGGTGTTGGTCCCCACGGATGGGGCGCAGAGCGCGGGTCCGAACACCCCGGTCGCGGGCGCCGGCCGATGACGGTGCGGGTACCGGCGCACGAACGGCTCTCGCTCGGTAACGGCGTCGCGCTCGTCCTGGTGCCGCGCCGCGACGTTCCGCTCGTGGCATTCAACGCCGTCCTGCGCGGTGGCGCGCTGAGCGATCCTTCTTCCAGGCCCGGCGTGGCTTCCATGGTTGCCGGGCTGTTGGAAAAAGGGGCGGGAGAGCGCAGCGCGTACGGGTTCGCCGATGCGGTCGAAGGGGTGGGCGGCAGCTTCGGAGCCGGCGCGGGCCCGGAGGCGATCAGCGTGCGCGGCCAGTTCCTCGCGCGTGACCAGCAACTGATGCTGGAGCTGCTGGCGGACGCGTTGCTGCGACCGCTGTTGCAAGCGGATGAGCTCGAGGAGCTCGCGGCGCGCCACATCGAGCTCATCAAGGCGGCGAAGGATTCCGACCCGGCGGAGCTCATCGGCACCTACGGCAGGGCGCTCCTGTTCGGGGATCATCCCTACGGGCGGCCGGTGTTCGGCAGCGAGGCTTCGCTGGCCGCCATCGACCGCGATGACGTGTTGCGTTACTACGAGGGGCAATTCGGCGGCGAGCGCCTGATTCTCGTCCTGGCGGGCGACATCGATGCCGACCTGCTGGCGCGCGTGGCCGCCGACAGCTTCTCGCGCTGGCCGCGCACGCCCGCGCCGCCACCGCTCCTCGCCCGCCCGCGTGCGCTCGCCGGCCGGCGTGTGCTGCTGGTCGACTTTCCCGGATCGGCGCAGACCTACTTCTGGATCGGCAACGTGGGTGTCGACAGGCGCTACCCGCGCCGCGCCGCGCTCGACCTGGTCAACACTCTGTTCGGCGGCCGCTTCACCTCGCTCCTCAACACGGAGCTGCGGATCAAATCCGGCCTTTCTTACGGAGCCCGCTCGGGCTTCGCGCGCGGCAGCGTCCCCGGTGAGTTCTCGCTGCGCTCCTTCGCCCAGACCGAGAACACCGGCAGGGCGCTCGATCTCGCGCTGCGGACGCTCGAGCGCCTGAGGCACGAGGGCGTGACCCGCGAAATGCTCGACTCCGCCCGCGCCTACACGCTCGGCCAGTACCCGCTCGGCCTGGAGAGCGCGGCCGACTGGGCGGAAATGCTGGCGGAGATCGAGCTTTACGGGCTCGGCAAGGGTTATATCGACGACTATCCGGCCCAGCTCGCCGCGGTCGGAGTGGGCGAGGCGCAAGCGGTGATCGAGGAGGCGTTCCCGCGCGCCGACTCGGTTGCCGTGGTGGCGATCGGGGACGCGGCGCGAATCAGGAGTGCCGTCGGCGACTATGGACCGGTGGCGCAGATCGCTCTGACCGACCCGGAATTCGCCGCGCCGCGGGCATCGGAAGACGAAAACCGCCCTTGAGCGGGAGGGGGCAGCCGCCACCGGTGCGGCGCACGCATCGGCGGGGTGTCACGTTTTTCCGCTGTTGGAAGCCGGGTTCAGGCCAAGGAGTGGTCCAGCCACCGCGACAGGCTGGCGGCGTCCACTGCGCCGGACTGGCGCGCGATCTCGCGCCCCTGGCGGAAGAGGATCAACGTCGGAATGCTGCGGATGCCGAAGCGCCCGGCGAGCTCCGGCTGCTCGTCTGTGTTGACTTTCGCCACCCGAAGCTCCGTTGCGCGCTGAGCCGCAGTGCGGTCGAGCACCGGCGCCATCATACGGCACGGCCCGCACCAGGGCGCCCAGAAGTCCACCAGCACCGGCAGGGTGCCGCGCTCGACATGCGCCGCGAAGGCAGCGCCGTCCATCGCGACCGGCTCGCCAGTGAGAAGCTCTGCCTTGCAGCGCGGGCACTTGGGATGCTCGCCGACTCGCGCATCGGGGACACGGACAACGGAGCGGCATTGGGGGCATGCCACGAGCAGAGGGACATCGGCGCGGGTCGCAAAGCTCATGGTCGCTGCATGGGGCCGTGGCTGCCGGATTCAAGCACCGGGGGCTTGGCTTCCCGGTCGGCGTCCCCATGTCACCAGCCACCATCTCCTCAACCTTTTCCGCGAGGGCCGCGTCGCTCATGGAATATCGGGATTACTACAAGGTTCTCGGCGTGGCCCGCACGGCCACCGCGGAGGACATCAAGAAGTCCTATCGCCGCCTGGCGCGCAAGTACCATCCCGACGTCAGCAAGGAGAAGGACGCCGAGCAGAAGTTCAAGGAAGTACAGGAAGCCTACGAGGTACTGAAGGACCCGGAAAAGCGGGCCGCCTACGACCAGCTCGGCGCCGATTGGAAGTCCGGCCAGCAGTTTCGGCCGCCGCCGGATTGGGCGAGCGGCTTCGAGTTCAGTGGCGGCACCCGGCCCCGGGGCGCCGGCGGTGCGCACGTCTTCGAGGAGGAAGGCTTCAGCGATTTCTTCTCGTCGCTCTTTGGCGGAGCGAGCCCCTTCGGCGCGGCCGGCCGGCGGCAGCAGCAGGCCGGGCGCGACCATCACGCCCGCATCGACCTCGACCTCGAGGAGGCCTTCGGTGGCGGCACGCGAACACTCGAGCTCAAGAGGCCGGAGCTGAAACCGGACGGAACGCTGGAGCTGCGCTCGCACTCGGTGCGTGTCACGATCCCCGCGGGAGTCACCGATGGCCAGCTCATTCGGCTGGCGGGCCAGGGCGAGGCGTCGCCCGGCGGTGGGCGCGCCGGCGACCTGTACCTGGAAGTGCACATCCGCCCGCATAACCTTTACCAGGTGGAAGGACGGGATGTCACCCTGACACTGCCGGTCGCGCCATGGGAGGCGGCGCTCGGGGCGACGGTCACGGTGCCGACGCTCGGTGGTGCCGTCGACATGCAGGTTCTGCCAGGCGCGCAGTCCGGCCAGAAGCTGCGCCTGCGGGGCCGCGGCCTGCCCGGTCAGCCACCGGGCGATGAGTACGTGCAGCTGAAGGTCGTTCTGCCGCCGGCAAACTCGCCCGAGGCACGCTCGTTGTACGAGGACATGCGCGCGAAGCTCGCCGGATTCGATCCGCGCGCCGATCTCGGGAGGTGAGCTCATGACCGACATGGTGGAAATGCGGGAGGTCCGCATCGTGGGTGACGCCGAATGGATCGCTGCCGGCGAGCTCTGCCGGCTCTGTCGGCTCGACCTGGAGGCGGTCATCGAGCTCGCCGACCTCGGCTTCGTGTCGCCGCGGGGCTACTCCCCGCAGGAGTGGCAGCTTCCGGCGACGGCGGTGCCGCGGCTGGCAATGGCGGGCCGCCTCATGCGCGACCTCGGAATCAACCTCAGCGGGGCGGTGCTCGCGGTGGAGCTGTTGGAAGTCCAGCGCGATCTCGAGCGGCAGGTCCGCCGCTTGGAGCGGTTGGCGGATCCTCGTTGATAGACGCAGCGGGGCGCGATCCGTTGCCTGCCAGCGACCTGCCGCGCTCCTACTGGCCGAAACTCTGCCCGCCGCGCTGGCGGAGGTGCGCCTCTTCCTCGGCCGTGTTGCTGCGCCCGAGCGTGCGGTTGCGATGGGGGAAGCGGCCGAAGCGCGCCACGATGGAGCGATGCAGCTCCGCCGATTCGAGCGCGCTCGTGAACATCGCGCTGAGCTCCGCCGGCGCCTCATTGACGAGTCTGCGGTAGGCCGCCACCGACTCCTCCTGCGCATCGCGCAGCTCTGCGTGCTGCAGCGGCATATAGAAAAAAATCCTCTCCACCGGCGTCAGCGCCGCGTCCGCGGCCGATTGCATTCCCGAGAGCGTCAGTGCCAGCGCTTCACGGTCCGTGGCAAAAGCGCGCTCGCTGCCGCGGTAAGCGTGGCGCGGGAACTGATCCAACAGCAGGATGAGGGACAGCCGCCGCCGCGGGCTGTCGGCCCACGCGGCGAGCTCCCCTGCGGCCGCCCGCTCGATGAGCGGGCCGAAGCCGGAACGCACCAGCTCGTCGGCCTGCTCCTCGTCGGCGCCGGTGCCGAACCAGAGGGCGAGGCGCTCCCTCACGCCTTCCGGCTTCAGCGGCAGCTTTCCGAACCAGAACCGGCGTACCGCGAGGGCCTCGTCCATTAGCGAAGTATAGGTCTCAAATGGCAACAGCAAGTCACCAAGCGGCCCAGGGCCGCTCCCTGGGCCGCGGGGTCGAAGGCGGTCACATGGCCGCGCTCGCGCAAATTGCCGGGAGCGATTTGCGCCAATTAACGAGAGCTATTGCAATGCGCAACGCGTTGGCTCAACATCCGCGCCGCGTCACGGGGTGTGGTACCGCCCGCGGCGTCCAGCGATGGTCGTCCGGACCCTTTGGAGGTGTGACAACCTAAATGAAGACGAGACAAGCGTCGACTGACAGCGACCCTGGGCCCTCTCTTCGCACCGTCAACTCGTATCTCGAGAAGAATTTTCCCGATTTTTTCGCCGAAGCGCGCTTCCAGGTCGGGGATGACGATTATTTCCTCTACGCGCGCTTCGGTCAGTACCTGGCCCGCTCGATCGAGCAGAACCGGGCCTCCCGAGAGAAGATCAACCGCGGCTTCACCGTGCTCAACAAGATGGCGCGGGCGTCGGCGCGGCATCCGCGCATCCGGCAGATGCTGGTCTCGGGTCCGTTGGAGTACATCGTCGATGCGCCCAAGGCGCGCGCGCTGGCGCTGAAGCGGTTGTCGCCGGTGGCGCAGGGCTACCTCGAAAGCCTCTGCGAGTGACGTCAACAGCAAGCCACTAAGCGGCCCAGGGCCGTTCCCGTTTCCCGGGGCGTCTCCTCTCGCGTTATCGGATCTCAGAGCGCCGCGAGATGAATCCTGTGCGATGGCCGCGCTCGCGCAAATCGCCGGGAGCGATTTGCGGCTATAAAAAAGCCCGCCGATTGCTCGGCGGGCTGATTTTTTCGATGAACACGTCCCGGTAGTTCGCTGTCAGCTTGCGTCACGGACATCTATTTGACTCGGCTGAAACGCTGGAGCCTGCGCTCCGGCCCAATCTCAAGGCCCGCGTGTCAATCCACGCGTTCGATCGTTCCTGACAACCACTGCAAAGGTTGCGGCTGCCATCACCCGTGCCCGCGTCGACCTCCGGATTTCTGCTTCGTTATCCTCCGCAAGTATTGGCGTGTACGCATCACCCGCTGCTCTCTCACCTGTAATTATACCGATTCCAGCTTGATTTTGTCGTTGTAATTGGGCAACAACGGGGCGTCCGCGAGCGGCAGGCGCACCCCGAAGCGCGCCCCTTCCCCGCCCGGCAGGTCGGTCGCCGCTACCCCGCCGTGGTGGTGCTCGGCTATCAGCCGCACGATGTAGAGGCCGAGCCCGAAATGCGGCCGGCTGTCGCTGCCGCTGCGCGACTGCCAGAGCGATTCGAAGAGACGCCCGCGGACCTCGGGTGCCAGTGATGGCCCGGGGTTATCGACTTCGAGAACGGCGGCCACCGGCTCACGCCGCAAACGCACCGTGATCGTGGCACCGGCGGGGCTGAAGTCGACGGCATTGTCGATGAGCTTGTCGAGAAGCTGCACGATCAGGTCGGGCGCGCCCTCGATCTCGACTGGCTCTGACGGCAACTCGGCCGCGAACAGCCGCTCCGGAAATGCGACTCCGTACGCACTTACCGCCGACGCGATCACTGGCGTCAGGTCGAAACGGAAGCGATCGGCATTGCCGATGGCCTCCTCGACCCGCGTGGCGGCCCCCATTGCCACCAGAATCGCATTCAGACGCTCGCTCCCCTGGCGTGCCCGCTCGAGGTACTGCCGCGCGGCAGGCGACACGTCCTCGGATTCCAGGTTCTCGAGCGACGAGCGCACTATGGTGAGCGGCGTGCGGATCTCGTGCGCCAGCTTGCCCGCGAGTGAGCGCAGGTAGCCGGTGTACTCGTTGAGCCGCCGCATCAGGCGGGAGAAGCTGCGCGCCACATCCCCCAGCTCATCCGGCGCTGCCGTTTCCGGGAACTGCGTCACGAGTCCCTCGCGTGTCAGTGCGGACTCGCTCGCCCGGCGCAGCCGCGAAAGCCGCACCGCCAGGTGGGCCGCGAACACGAACGTGACGATGACCGCGATCGCACTCGTGACCAGCGTCACGTCCAGCATGCGAGTGAGCGCGCGATCCCGCAGCGCTTCCCAGCGATTCGCCGCTTGTGTGACCTGGAGCTCCCCGATCATCTCGTGATGGCCGGTGTCGTAAATCGGAGCGGCGGATGCGATGAACTGCGGCTCGCCGCGACGATCGACGAACCGCCGGTAGACCTGTGTCAGGATGCCGGGCTCCGGCGCCAGCACTCCCGGCACCGCCAGCTCGTCCGATTCCGCCAGGACGGAGCCGCCCGGTGTGGTCACCGACAGCCTCATTCCCGGCTGCATGAATTGCGCGAGATACGGGGTCAGCGACGGCGAGGCGACGACCAGCTCGCCCAGCGTATGCAGATCATTGACGCGCAGAGTCCCGTAGCTCACCGGGTCGGCACCGCGTCGGTCGCGATCATCGAGCAGCACCCCGAATTGACTGCCCACCATCGAGAGCGGCATGGCGACCTCGACGTCATACCCGCCGGGGTTGGGTTGCAGCGCCCCAACGATGCGCGGGTCCTCCACGGCGGTCTCCTCCCCGTACTCTCCCGCCTCGATGCGGCGCGCAATGATAGGCCCCGGCCCGGTCAGCGCGAGAAACACCTGCTCCTGGACGCCCTGCGGATCTTCGTAGCCGATCCAGACACGATCGCCGAGCGCCGAGGAGTCGAGCGAGCTGGCGCCGGGCGCATCGAAGACGAGATGAGGATCGCGCACCTCGAGCAGCACGTAGAGCATCCGATCGGCGACGCCGGTCAGGATGCCGAAACGGTGCGCGCCCGCGCCGTAGTATCGCCATGCGCTCGGATCACGAGGCCAGTCGTCGGGATAGCCATCGATGTAGGGCGGCGCCGTCAGGACGAGCGGTGTGAGATCGTCGGGTCCCGTGCCGGCGGGCGCCGGCTCGCCCGGATTGCCACCCTGCGCCAAAGCTTCCGGTGGCGAGCGATAGAGCAGATCCATCCGGCCCTCGAGCGACGCGGCCATGGTTTCCGACACTGCCTGCAGCTCATGCTGCTCGCTCTCCCGCAGCGCGGCTTCCATCTCGCGCGCGTAGCGTATCCCGTCCCAGGGCAGCACCAGGGTCGCGAGACCCAGCAGCAGCAGCTTCAGTCGCAGTGACATCGCCGGCTCACTCGACCCAGCGGTAACCCATCCCGTAGACGGTCTGCAACGCGTCGAACGCTGGATCGATGCTCTGGAATTTGCGCCGGATTCGCTTCACGTGCGAGGTGATCGTGTTGTCGTCGAGCACGACGTTGGCCGCGTCCATCAACTGCTGGCGGTTCTTCACATGGCCGGGATGGCGCGCGAGCGCGTGCACGATCCAGAACTCGGTCAGCGAGAGCAGCACCACCT
>Ga0335074_10000486_pt1 | contig 57475 bp, 64 predicted proteins | sample Lox_Sample_23_FD_206715 | JGI IMG/M metagenome (GOLD analysis project Ga0335074, IMG submission 206715) | Soil microbial communities from Loxahatchee National Wildlife Refuge, Florida, United States - Lox_Sample_2.3 | ecosystem: Environmental > Terrestrial > Soil > Wetlands | place: USA...
GTGGGATCGGCGAGGAGGCGGCGCATGGCGCGGGCGGCTCCGATCCAGTCTTTGCGATCTTTCGTCGGGATAGCGGTCGCGGTGTTCATCGCCCTGTTCTCCAAACTGATAATCTAGATTGTCAGATTGTCAGATATCTGGACTTTGTCAAGAGGCGGCCCCAAAATGGACGGATGGAGAAGCAAAAACGCCGGTATTCCGGCCAAAGTTTTGCCGACCGGCAGAACGATCGCCGCGCGCGGCTCGTCAGGGCGACGCTGGAGGTGGCGGGGCGGTTCGGGCTGGAAGGCACCTCCGTCGCCGCCATCTGTGCCCAAGCCGGGCTGACGGCGCGGTACTTCTACGAGTCCTTCCCCAATCGCCAGGCGATCTTCATCGAGGCCTATCGCCTCGCCCAGCAGGAGCTGTTGAGCCACGTCGATGGCGCGAAGGATCGCAACGATCCCGTGCGCGGGGCGCTCACGGGTTTTTATACCACGCTCTACACCCACCCGGGTCTTGCGCGGGTGTTCCTGGTCGACCTCAACGATCACGGCAACGACATGAAAGCGGTGAGTCAGGAAGGCGTGCAGAAACTGACCAAAGCCTTTGCGCTGAAGGCCAGACATCCTTTGCTGATCGCGGGCATCATCGGCGCCGTCGTCGACGTGGCCAAACGCTGGATCGAATCGGGGTTCGCCGAACCTGTCGAGAACGTGGTCGAGATCGCGCTGCCGTTTACACAGGTCGGCGCGTAACGAAATTTCGTCGACAACTCGGCCGCCCGGCCGAATTGCACCGACCCGGATTTCGTCGGAAACTTGATCCCGGCGCCCGGGGGGGCTTTCGGCATCAAAAATCGGCGCAATTTTTCGGCCCTGTCCGTCTTGGATATTGTCTGCCGGCCCCATGCGGCTCGATCGCACGGCAGGAGTGGGACAATGCGCGGAAGAAATCCATTCGTGCCGGCCATCGCCGCGATCGCCGTACAATGCGGGTCATATCATCGGGCAATGCTCCAAGGGATCGACGCCATTTCCGGCGACCAAGTTTTGATTTCGATTCATTCATCGGAGAACACGCATGACCGGAAAACAATTCGCCGGGGTCGCAATCGGCTTCTTCACCGCAACGGCCATCGGCCCCGCGCTCGCGGACAACAACAGCGTCGAATTGGATTGCAAATATCATGTCACGTCTGGCACCTACGCAGCGGACAGAGACGTTCATATAGGCGTCGATTTCGCCAACAATCTTGTCCGCGTCTATTCCGCTTCAGGAGAAATTCGTCTGGCTCCGGTATTTATTCCCTCCACTGCGCGCATTGAAGGGGATCACGTTGTTTATCCAGCAGCTATTACGGAAGACACGATTAGCTGGAGCGCGAACACGGTTGGAGGTCCGGCGGGCGCGCTCCTTCCAAGCGATGTGCAGGAGGCCATGCAAGTCGCTATCGACCGAAAGACGGGGAGATTTTCTGTGATGTTTGATCCACGCATGGCGCTTACGCAGGATTCCGGCTCCTGCACAAAGCGCAGCGATACGAATAAGTTTTGACCGTTATCTGGAGGAAACGCGCATGAGCGGAAAATATTTTGCCGTGGCGCTGGCCGCGATCGCCGCCTTTCTCACGCTCGCGAGCCAGGCGAACGCGGATATTCTTTCTCTGGAATGCCAAGATTTCTTGGTGGCCTCTCCAAACTCGTTTCTTACGATGCGTATCTGGATCAACTTGGACAATTCGATGGCTGTCACGGCCTTCAATTTGGTTGGAGGACCCGGAAGTTCTCTTTTCACTTACGCGGGACCTGATCCGGTAAGCATTTCCCCCCAGCAATTCTTTGTCCAAAATCGGCAGATCACGATCGACAGATTATCTGGCGGCGGAAACGAAGGTAGCAACAGACTAAAATCATGTACCAAGGTGGATCTGCCCTATCCCCCCGAAGCTCCAAGTCTTACGCAGAAGTTTTAAGCTCGGAGATCATTGCGCCAAGGGACCAAACCCCGTTGCCAGCGACCAAGTTTTAATTTCGATTCATTGGAGACCGCGCATGATCGGAAAACGCTTCGCAGTGGCGCTGGCCGCAATCGCCGGCCTCGGGCGCGTACACGCCGCAACGCTCTCGCTCGACTGCAATGGGACTGTGCATGTCTGGGTCGATCTCGACAAATCGACGATCTCGATTTGGGCGGACGGCTCGAACAACGGAGTCGATACATATCCGGCGCAGATTACACCGACGACGATTCAGTGGGGGCCCGCCAAAAACCACACGATGGCGTATGACGACCAGGGTTCGCTCGACAGAACGACGGGATCATTTAACGAGACGATGGGACCGAACGGATCGTGGGGCCATCGCGGCCCGCTGGACTGCGTTAAAGGGGTGACGCCGCTACCTGCGACGAAGTTTTGAGTCGAGTGGATTAATCGGAGGGTGCAAATGACCGGAAGACGCTTTGCAGTTGGATTGGCTGCAATCTCCGCCTTTCTCGCGTTCGCGAGCCAGGCGGACGCCGATGTTCTCGAACTGGATTGCACATATGGCGGGCAGATATGGATAGACATGGACCGATCGACCGCGACACTTAAGTTTCCAGATGGCCTCAAGACGCTTCCCGCGCAAATATCGGCCACCGAAATAGTGTGGTCCCGGAACGACGGCGGATGGGGGTGGGACTTTTCGGTCGACCGAACCACTGGCCGCATCAACATGGATCAGACTGGCCCTGGCGGTTCACACGGGCATAGCGATGGAACTTGCGAAAAAGGTACGACGCCGTTGCCGGCAACCAAGTTTTGATTTCCGATTTATTGGAGAACGCGCATGACCGGAAGACGCCTTGCAGTTGGGCTGGTTGCGATGCTCGCGTGCGCACCATTTGCTGGTCCCCAGAAGTCATATGCTCAAACGGATCAGACCATTGTGATGGTCTGCACGAATGAATACCCAGGACAACAGATTTTCACACTCAATTTGGCGACTAAAACAGTCGCTTTCGAGGGTGTGACCCCCAATCCCGGTGGTCACCCAGACCCTATTGACACCATAACGCAAGGGACCATTCAGCAGATTACCGACGCGGAAATTATCTTTACGGATCGAGATGACAACTCCGCGCGTCGCTTCACCTTAAACCGCTACACCGGGATGATGAGTTGGGAGATTCTGGACCCTGTGAACCAGGCGGCGGCCGCGGCGGCTCATGCTGCCACCGGAGCGACTTGCCATAAGCAGCAGAAGCAGTTTTGAGGGGACCTTTCATGATGGCGAAACTGTCTCGTGTCTCGCACCGGCCGGGAATCATCGTCGCCGCGATGATCGCGATGCGCGGGCTTGCGCCGACCGCGGCCCACGCGCAGAGCGATCAGACAATCGTGTTGATTTGCACATACAATCCCAACCCGGCCGCATTTCGATATTCTTTCACTATCGATCTGCAAGGAAAAACAGTTGTGGAGGAGAACATCACCTCACCGGGGCCGCAACCGTACCAGGGAACCGTGACACAAATTACGGATCAACAAATAACGTGGATAGATCACCCAATAGGCTCATCTTCAACCTATATCCTGAACCGTTACACCGGCCAACTCGTGACGCGCGTGACGGATGGTCCACCCGAAGCAATCGGCAGAGTTGTTGAATATACTTGCCAGAAACAGCAGAAGCAGTTTTGAGGAGAGATTCATGATTGGAAATACGTTTCGCGGATCGAACTTCGCCAAAATGCTTTTCGCCGCAACGGTCGCGTCGTGCCCGCTGCTTGCGCCGACGGAATTACAGGCGCAAACCGCACCGGCCGTGATCGTCTTGAGCTGTACCTGGCCCTCCAATCCCCCGAATATACAGACCATCACGCTTGACCTGGGTCAGAAGACAGTAACGACAAAAGAGACACTAGCCGGTAATACCCTGGAACATGGGACGATCACGCAAATAACCGATCAGGATATCACCTGGAATTACCCTACCACGGACGTTACGTCAGCACTGGACCGCTACACTCTTCGGCTCCAATTCGGCGACGGCACGAGCGAGCAGTGCGAGTTGCAGCACAGGCAACTTTGAGGAGATGCCGATGGCTCAGAACGGATGCCTCTTCAAACGCACCGCCAAGTTTCTTTCCCTGATCGCGATAATGACGTCATGCGCGCTGTTTGAACCGACGATGTCATTTGCGCAAACGGACCAGCCGATTATTATGACCTGTGACACCACGCCTGTACATGTCACGCTGACGATCAATCTGACGGATAAAACAGCGCGGATCGAATTAGACGATACACGCCCGCAATTCCAACAATTAGCCTCCCAAACTTACGTGCTACCGATATCCCAGATTACAGACCAGGAAATCACGATGCCTATTCCGGACGACCCAACGTACGACCCATCGGGCCAAACAGCGGGCCAATATTACGTATTAAACCGGTACACGGGAGATTTGAGAATGATTACGCCCGCGTATCCGAACAGTCCAGATCTATACGGTCCCTGCCAGAAGCAGCAGAAACAGTTTTGAGGAGGGAAAATGGTGGAGTCCGGATCGGCGAAAAGAATGTTTCGCGGATCGCGAAGCGTTAAAGCGCTTGCCGTTATGACTATCGCGGCTTGCGCGCTGCTTGCGCCGGTGAAGTCATATGCTGAAACGGATGAGGCCATCGTGATGGTGTGCAAATGGGATCGAAACCCGGCGCTCGTCCAAACGCTTACCCTCGATATGGCAAAAAAAGCGGCAGTGATAGAGCAGAACAGTCCGAATAGCTTCGTATACCCGCAAGGAACCGTGACGGAGATTTCAGATCAACAGGTCATCTTCGTTTTACCAACGAATGTTAACGATCCCACTGATACGATGACCGTAACGCTGAACCGATACACCGGTCATCTCTCGGAAGTGAGCAGCATTCCTTCTCCCGAAGGAATCACGATTACCGAATATACCTGCCAGAAACAGCAGAAGCAGTTTTGAGGAGGCTTTCCATGGTACCGGATCGATCTCGCATATCGCGCCAAGCCAAGGTTTTTGTCGTCGCGACAGTCGCGTTCTGCGCGCTGCTGGCGCCGGTAAAGTCGTTCGCTCAGACGAATCAGCCTGTCGTGATGATTTGCGCGAACCAATATCCCGGACACACGATGCTCAATATTGATTTGGCCGCGAAAACGGTTTCGGACAGCATTTCCCGGAATAATCCCCACGCCATAACGCAAATCACCGATCAGCAAATCGTCTGGACGTACAGCGACGGGGAGATATTCCGCACCTACACTTTGGATCGCTACACGGGCGAACTCACTGTAAGCGACACGGTGAACGGGAACCCCAACGCACCGGTAACGTCGACCTGTCAGATAGCACAGAAGAAGTTTTGAGGAGGCATGATGGCGGATTCGGGATCGCGGGTTAGCGCCGCATGTGCCCTTTCCGCCGCGATGATCGCGGCCTGCCTGCTGCTGATGCCGGCAAACTCCTCCGCGCAAACGGATCAGACGGTCGTCATGACCTGTCTCTATCAAAATGGCAGTGTCCGGACCCTTACCCTCGATCTTGCAAGAAAAACCGGCACGTCGGCAGTCTATTGGGATGCGCGTCCCGAGCTGGGGCACACGGATCCGCTGACAACAACGCAAATGACGGATCAAGACGTCACCTTTGCCGTTCAAGGCGCGACGTACACGCTGAGCCGCTTCACGGGCGATCTCACGGAATCGTGGAACGGTGGCGGCACGGTCCATTGCCGGAAGCAACAGAAGCAGTTTTGAGGGGAATTTCGTGCTGACGACCTTGCTTCACTTATCGCGCCAAGCCAACGCTCTTGTCGTTGCGGCAGTCGCGTTCTGCGCGCTGCTTGCGCCGGTAAAGTCATTCGCTCAGCCGGATCAGCCAATTGTGATGTTGTGCAAGTCGGTGACGAACCCGTCAGGCACTGAGCTAATGATCACTCTCGATATGACGAAAATGACTGTCGTCGTGCAGTTGCAGCTCGGAGCGACCCCTTTGGGAACGCGTCAGGGAATGGTGACGTCGATCACCGATCAGCAATTTGCATTCTCTACGCCGAGGGGTTCTCAGACGGACAGCTACACGCTGAATCGCTATACGGGCGATCTCTCGGCGACAAGCACCGGCTTAACAAGCACCGGCTTAAATGGGAGCAGCCCGTATGCATGCCGGAAGCAACAGAGGCAGTTTTGACACCGCGGTCGCCGATGAAACGCCGCTCACATTGTAGCGTCGGAACGCTGGTCTTCGCGGCGGCCTTGCTCGCCGTTCTTCAGCCGGCGACTGCCGAGACGGTGTCGCCGGTCCAGGCGGGAGCGGACGGCGGGTTCGAACTCTCGATCGTGGAATCGACCCAAGGCAATATCGGCGCGATCGGCATCGGGGTCGGATATGTCGGCGGTGGTCCCTATCTCGATGAGAACGGCGTTCGCCGGAACGGCCTCCATGCCGGTCTGGCAATCTCGGTCCACCATGACCCTTCGGCTTTTCAGCAACCCGACGTCCACGAGGGTCAGACCCTGGAAGCGGCCGGCTATCGAATCCTGATCGAAAAGATCATTCCCGAAGGGCGGGGCAGCGTCATCGTGCGGGTCTGGGGGCCGCCGCGCTAGCTCAAGGTTCGCTCTGCATGTTCGCGATATGCGCCGCGCGCAGGTCGAGATCGCGTTCGATCCGGCGGCGCGGTTCGTCTTTCAATTCGCCGGCGCGATAGAGCGCGTTGACGGCGTCGCGCTCCGCCTCGATCAGCAGACAATCGATCTCGTCGTGAAGGTCGCTCAGTTTCCTGCGTCCGTCGCTGCTGCGCTGTTCGATGCGTTCGAGACGGCTTTCGTGCTGCGTGCGAAGATCGCGAACGATGGCCTCGGGAAGATCGCGCTCGGCTTTCAGGACGTCGAGACGCTGCATGGCCGCCTCCACGGCCCGTTCGCGGGCGCGATATTCCTCGGCCGTGTCGGTGCGGATCTCGCGATGTCCGGCCCTGGCGAGGCCGAGCGCGCGGATCACCGTCGGCAACAGCAAGCCTTGGCCCACCAGCGTCACGAGGATCACGCAGAACGTCAGAAACAGGATCAGGTCGCGATGGGGAAACGGCGCGCCCGAGTCGGTGGTCAAGGGAATGGCGAGCGCGGCGGCGAGCGAGACGATGCCGCGAATCCCCGTGAACGCCATCACGAACGGTCGCTGCCAGGCCGGCGGAGGATCGTCGCGCGCGATGGCGGGTATGAGCCAGACCGGCAGATAGGTCGCGGGAAACATCCAGATGAAGCGCGCCGCGATGACGGCGGCGCTGACGACGACCGCCGCGATGGCGACCTGCAGGGACGTCATGTCGCCGATGTGATGGATCACCGCGCGCGCCTGCAGCCCGGTGATGAGAAACACCATGCCGTCGATCACGTAGATGAAGAAATTCCAGAAGAAGACGCCCTGCAGACGCGTCGCGGCCCCGATCAACCGTTGCCCGTTCCAGCTGACGTAAAGGCCCGCGGTCACCGTCGCCAGCACGCCCGAGCCGCCCAGATATTGCGGCGGCCAATAGGCGAGGAACGGCGTCAGGATCGAGAGCACCAGCTCGATGCGCGGCTCGTTCACCCAGTGGCGCAAGCGCAGCATCACCCAGCCGACGCCGATGCCCCAGAGAATCTCGCCCACGATGATGGCCACGAACGTGACCGAGGCCTGCCCGAGCGAAAACGTACCGGTGGCCACCGCGGCGACCGCGAAGCGATAGAGAATGAGGGCGGTCGCGTCGTTGGCGAGTCCTTCGCCTTCGAGGATCACCGCGATGCGCCGGGGAAGCTTGAGCCCGCGCGCGATGGACAGCGGCGCCACGGGATCGGGCGGCGAGACGATGGCGCCCAGCACGAATCCGACCGGCCAATCGAAACCCAGCAGAAAATGGGCGACGGCCGCGATGACGACGGTCGTGAAGATCACGGCGCCGATGGCCAGAAGCGTGATCGGGCGCAGATTGAACTTGAACTCGCGCCAGCTCATGGACACGGCCGACCAATAGACGACGGGCGGGAGCACCAGCAGCAGCACGAATTCGGGCGCGAGCGAAACTTTGGGGAGCCCCGGGATGACCGCCAGCACGACGCCCGTCAGCACCAGAAGGATGGGGGGAGACACGTCCAACCGCTTGGCCAGGACCGAGACCGCCGAAATCACGATCAGCAGCAGGACCAGGACCTGGATTGTGGGAATCATGACTGCTCCGGATTCTGAAGCGCTTGAAACGCAATCGCCGACGGTAAGTCAACCCGCCTGAGCCCAGAACCGTTTGCCGCCGCTCAAAGACGTAAGATTCACCACAGAGGCACCGAGACACAGAGAAGAAGAACCGGCGCGCCGCAGGCGCGGAGAATACAGAGGCATTTTTAACGCAGTGGCCGCGGTGGATGCGCGGTGGCCGCGGTAGAAAGCGCGTCGGTCCCGGAATTACCGCGCGCGTAGCGCGCAAGAAAAGGATTTACAGGGAGACGGCGAGGCAATGAGAGACCGCGTATCTTGCCGTCTCACTGCCTCCCCGTGAAATTTCTTCTCGCGCGCTGACGCGCGCAAGATCGCCACTGCGCCCACTGCGTAACCATCGCGTCCTCCGCGTTGAATCTTTTCTACCTTCTCGACCTCTCTCACGCCGCGAGCCGCGCCGGCGGCGCCATGAATTCGGGGCCGACGGGATCGTGCACGTGTTCGGCGACGATGCGGTCGATGGCGACGAGGGCTGCGGGATCGAGCTTCCATCCCATCACGTCGGCGATCGGATCGAGTTGCGCGGGATGGCGCGCGCCCCACAGCGCGATGCTGAGCGGTTCGGTATCGAGCACCCAGCGCACGGCCAGATGGATCACGCGCTTGCCGTAATTCTCGCGCGCGAATTTGTCGAGCGCGTCGACGGCTTCGAGATATTGCGCGAAGCGCGGCGCCTGGAATTTCGGATCGGTGCGCCTGAGATCGTCGCCCGTGAACGGCGTGTCGGCTTTCATGCGGCCGCTCAGAAGGCCGCGGCACAAAGAGCCGTAAGCGAGGACCGCGATGCGATGCTCGCGGCAATAGGGCAGCACATCCTGCTCGGCCTCGCGCTCGAAAAGATTGTAGGGCGGCTGCGCGGTATGCAGCGGCGCCACGGCCCGGAACGCCTCCATCTGCGCCGGGCTGAAATTGCTGACGCCGATGGCGCGGATTTTTCCCGCCCGATAAAGCCTGTCGAGGGCTTTCGCCGTCTCCCCGATCGGCGTGTTGGGATCGGGCCAATGCACCTGGTAGATGTCGATGACGTCGGTCCTGAGCCGCTTCAGCGAATCCTCGACCTCCTTCTCGATGCGCGCGGCGCTCGCATTGCGGAAGGGATTTCCCTCTTTCCAGTCGAGCGCGACTTTGGTGGCAATGACGGCCTTCCGGCGCCGGTCGCCTTCCAGGGCGCGGCCGACGATCTCTTCCGAATGCCCGAAGCCGTAGACCGGCGCGGTGTCGATCAGCGTGACGCCCAGATCGAGCGCGCGTTGAATGGTCGCAATCGATTCCTGATCGTCGGAACCGCCCCACATCCATCCGCCGATCGCCCAGGTTCCAAGCCCCACGCGCGACGGCGTGAGCGAAGTTCCGGGGATTTTGATGGTTTCGAGATTCGTCATGACCGATTCCTCGTGGAAATCCACGCCAGAGATAGGTCGGGGCGCGCGCGATTCCACGATCATCCGCGCGTCATGTCGCCGCCTTCACGTAAATGAGAGGGGCTGGGGCCCGTCCGCCCCCTAAGTGTCTACTCATATGACGCAGCAACCAACGCAAGTTGAAGCTTATAAAGGTCGAGTAAGTCTCGGCACTTTTTCAAGAAATCACTCTCGGACACGAATCGGTCACGCGCTGCCAAAATTGTGTTTTTTAGATCGACGTAGCGTATTGCGGACCAATCGAGTTCGCTGCTACGCGCGTCGACCAGAACATTGTAAGCGTTTGCCACGCACGTGAAAAATTCCAGACCGGAGATTACTGTTTCTAGCGTGTATCGGAAATCCTGCCCGGAGTGCAGATTCGCGCATTGTCGCGTCAGATCATCGCTTACCTCCAAGCAAATTCTTATGACCGCGTTGAGCGCCGCGACGTCTTCGTCGGTGAAGCATGTCTCGACCTCCTTTGACATGGAAGTCTGAATCGCGCGGATTTGTTCGTTCATCGGTAATCTCGCCGCTGGCCTATTGCCACGTTACGCTCAACTATCTTCTGCGCCAATTATTTTAACATTCGGCAACATCGCTCGGCGAAATGCAGAACGAAGCGGCGACGCGCGTTGCACAAACGTCTCTCTTCACGTGTGAAGCGGTTGGGTGCAGACTTGAAGTATGGCTCTTTGACAAGTGAAGCTCGAAACGGGGCGCCGGCCTTTCGGCCGCGTGCTGCTGCGTCATGAGAATTGCCGCAAAGGCGCAAAGATGGCGGTGCTTTCCCGGAATGGTGCACCGGCTTGGACGGCCTTCGTTGCACGCGAATGCGCACAGGCAAACGTCGAAAGCGATTCGCGATGTTCGCGGCGTCCTCGCGATCTCGGCGCCTTTGCGTCTCTGCGGCAAATTTCTTCCCGTCACACGCGCCGGAAAGAACGCACACGGACGAAAATAGTCCCTGGTGTCCCCTGATAATGTCCATGAGCGTCGAGGCCGAATCGCGGGTAATGCCTGTCGCACAAGGCTCATATGATCGTCGGGCGCCGGCTCGGTTTTCAACACCCCCGATAAAGTCCCTGTTACCAGGGATTTCGCGCGCCGGGCGACAGAACGGCAGCGCGCGAAAAAATCTTCACGCTCCGATCGGCAGGTTCGACAGGAATTGCGCCGTGCAGGTGCGCCAGGAGCGCGTGAGCGCGAATTGCCGGCAGGCGTCGCGGGAAATTTTCGCGGCGTTCATGCAGGCGCGGCCGAGATCGTTGTCGAGGGCCGCCACGCTGGTGTCGCCGATGACGTCGCGCGGACCCTGCACGGGAAATGCCGCAACGGGTACGCCGCAGGCCAGCGCTTCCAGCATCACCAGGCCGAACGTGTCGGTCTTGCTGGGGAAGACGAACACGTCGCTCGCCGCGTAAAGGCGCACGAGTTCTTCGCCCACTTTGGGTCCTAAGAATTTCGCGTTCGGATAGCGCCGCTCGAGCTGCGCGCGCGCCGGCCCGTCGCCGATGACGACTTTCGTGCCCGGCAGATCGAGGCTCAAAAACGCTTCGATGTTCTTTTCGATGGCGACGCGGCCGACATAAAGCCAGATGGGATGCGGGAAGGGCAGGCTCGCTTCGGGCATGGGACGGAAGCGTTCGATGTCGACGCCGCGCGACCAGATGCGCACGTTGCGGAAGCCGTGGCTTTCCAGCTCCTGCTTCAGCGACGGCGTCGCCACCATCATCGTCTTCGCCGGGCCGTGGAACCAGCGCAGGAAACTGTAGACGGCGCTTTCGGGAATGAACGGAAAGCGCGCATGCACATAGTCGGGAAAGCGCGTGTGGAACGACGTGGTGAAGGGAATTTTCCGCCTGAGACAGATCGCGCGCGCGCTCAGTCCCAACGGGCCTTCCGTCGCGATGTGAATCGCATCGGGTTTGAAGCCGTCGATCATCGTCTCGAGGCTTCGGCGCGGGAACACCGCCAGGCGAATCTCGGAGTAGGTGGGAAGCGGCAGCGTGAAGCGGCCCTCGGGCGTGGCGTAGCGCACTTCGTGGCCGAGCGCTTCGAGGTCGCGGCCCAGCGTCTCCAGCGTGCGCACGACGCCGTTGACTTGCGGCGCCCAGGCGTCGGTCACGATCAAAAGGCGGTGGGCATGCTCATCCGCGGGCGCATCGGCGGCCGGCGCCAGCAATGAGCCGGCGCTGGTCATGTCGTTGCTCTCAGGCCGGAATGGCGTCCGCGAGCTCTTCCGCTGCGTGTGCGGCGGGAACGGTAAGGGGTCGTACGCCCGCGTCTGCCCAGCGGAGAATCTCCAGATGTCCCCGGGCATCTTCGACAAGAGCGGTGCAGCTTTCAACCCAGTCGCCGTCATTGTGGTAGACGACGCCGCAGAGCGTCTTGATCGCTGCGTGATGAATATGGCCGCACACGACGCCGTCGAAACCCCGGGCGCGAACGTCGTCGGCGACAGCCTCTTCAAAGCGGCAGATATATTCCAGCGCATTCTTCACCTTCTGTTTCAGATAGGCGGAAAGCGACCAATAGTTCAGGCCCAGCACTCTGCGGCCCACATGGCACCATTCGTTCAGCTGCAGCGCCACCGTGTAGGCCCAGTCGCCGAGATGGGCGAGCCACTTCGCATACGCGATCACGGCGTCGAACTGGTCGCCATGGATGACGAGAAGCTGCTTTCCGTCCGCGGTTTCATGCACGGCTTCGCGCGCGATCTCGATGCCGGCCACTTCGCGTCCGCAATAGGTGCGGAAGATCTCGTCGTGATTGCCGGGGACGTAGACGACGCGCGTTCCCGAATCGACCTTGCGCAGGATCGCCTGCACCACCGCGCTGTGGGCCTCCGGCCAGAACCAGCGATATTTCAGCCGCCAGCCGTCGACGATGTCGCCGACGAGATAGAGCGTCTGGCACTGATTGCGGTGGAGGAAGTCGACCAGCGCCTCCGCCTTGCAGCCCCGCGTGCCGAGATGGACGTCGGAGATGAAGATCGTGCGGTGATGGCGCACGCCTCGTTGCGGCTCGCGCGAGGCAGGGCCGCGGCGGCGCGGCCTGTCGCCCAGGCGAACGATCTCGGGCAGGGCGCGCTTGCGCAAATGGGACCAGGCGAACTCGGCCATTGGGTGCTCCTGCTGGCGCCGTGGCCTGGTCCGCATATCCCGCGAATCAGTGCGGCGTTGCTTCCACACCTGCCTGCCCGTGAAACACGAAGGTCTTGTTGCAACGCCGTAATTGTTTCGTGAATCCAGCCCGGATGGTGAATCTGCGTCGGGATTGGACTGTTTGCGTAAAAAATGCTGCTGCGCCGCACAAAAAAGTGGCAAGTAACGATGACCCTTCTGCGACGAATATCCCCGGTTTGCGCGCTTTTTTTCAAGACCCAGGAACTTTTTTCTGTTGCGCCGCAGCGATGAGCCTGCGATATTATTGCGGTGCGACATCGCTTTGCGGTGTCGCTGCCCTTCCTGGGCGTTTCCTCCCTGAACTTGGCCGCTCCCTCGGGAGCGGCCTTTTTATTTCCGCCCCATCCTATTTTGCGCCCGTCTTCAGTGACTCCAGGTGCAGCAGCATCGCCCGGACGTCGTTGGTCAGCGCCTCGAGCATCTGGGCCTGCTTGCGCTTGCGGAGTTCCTCGGACGCGTCCTCGCTGATCTCGCCGATGTCTTCCTGGATGTCCTCGACATCCTCCTTGATGCCCTCGACATGCTCGCCCAGCTCTTCGACGTCCTCCTGGATACTCTCCACGTCCTCCTCGACGCCCTTGAGGCTCCTGGCCTGCTGGTTGACGCTGAACTGGATGAAGATGGCGAGATAGATCGCTTCGAGCGACACGACATTCGTCAATACGTCGAGCATCAGGCTCCAGTTGACCCAGCCGAGCAGCGCCACAGCGAAGCACGCCACGAACACGACCGTGTGCACGATGAGCGAGGCCGGCGAGCCGACCCAGGTGATGACTTTCTGGATGGCTGCGCCCAGCGCCTGAAGCCGCGCTTCGGACGGAACGGATGCGCCATTGTGCTGCGCCGTGACGGACGTTTGCATCGCGATGGACTTTGACCGGCGTTGAAACAGAGCGCTCCCCGGAAGCGTGCGCTTCGACGGAACCCTGTCTCCAATGACCCCGACGTCATGCAAAATCAAGCCGGAAAGGCATCGTGCCTATTCGGCCGCGTGGCGCAAACCCCGCGGGTTCAACAATGCGGGATCGAGCGCCAGAAGCGCGCGCAGGCTGGCAGCCAGCCGTGCCGCAAAGACCGAGAACGACGCCGCCGGCCGGATCGTGTCCTCGTCCATGTAGAGCGCGCGATTGATTTCGATCTGGAGCGCGTGGCTGCCGCGGCCCGGCCGTCCGTGCAGTTGCGTCGTATATCCGCCCGCATAGGGCACATTGCGCGCCACGCTGAAGCCTTGCGCGCCGAAGGCTTCTTCCGCCGCGCGAATGAGAACGGGCGATGCGGAAACGCCGTAACGGTCGCCCAGCACGATGTCGGGCACGGCCGCCGCCGACGGCATGGAGTGGCAATCGATGACGATCGCCGCGCCGAAGCGGGCTTTGGTTTCGTCTGCAAGCTCCGCCAGCGCCGCGTGATAGGGCCGGTAGAAGACGGCGAGCCGGTCGCTGGCCTCGCCGGCCGAAAGTTTCTGGCGATAGATCTCCGCGCCCTCGCGCACGATGCGGGGAATGACGCCCAGGCCCGCGCTGACGCGGGGGCTCGCGGCATCGACGGCGAAGGGCAGCGGGCCTTCGAACATGGCCGCGTCGAATTCGGCGGGCGCGCGGTTGACGTCGAGATAGGCCCTCGGGAACGCCGCCGCGATCAGCGGCGCGCCGTAATCGACGACGGGCAGAAACAGTTCCTCGATGAAGGCGTCTTCGGAACGCCGCAACGCGTTGAACGACAATCGGCTCTGGGACACGAAGCTTCTGGGATAGGCGCGACCCGAATGGGGCGAGGCGAAAACGAAGGGCGTTGCGAGCGCGAGCGGGCGGCGGAGGCGGAACGGCGCACGCCGGAGCTCGGCCAGGGCATTGTCGCCGCCATCCTCATCTTTCGGTGCTCGCGCCATTCGGCCTCACGAAGCGGACTCTCGAAACGGAGTGGATCACCAAGCCCGTGCCGCGATCAAGCAATTTGCCGCCTCTTAACGGCATTTACGGCATCCGCGATATAGGCTTTATTCGTCTCGCTGGAGCGTGGTGGGATATGGCGCAGATTCTTCTGGCGGAAGACGACGAATCGTTGCGGCGGTTCCTTGCCATGGCGCTGGCCAAGGCGGGCCACGAAGTCACCGACTTCGGCGACGGCAAAGAGGCGTTCGAATGCCTCAAGGGCTTCCGCTTCGATCTGCTTTTGACCGATATCGTCATGCCCGGCATGGACGGCATCGAGCTCGCCAAGCGGGCGGCCGAGATGGATCAGGCCCTCAAGATCATGTTCATCACGGGATTTGCGGCGGTGGCGCTGCATCCGTCGTCCAACGCGCCGAAACAGGCCAAGGTGCTGTCGAAGCCCTTCCACCTGCGCGAAATCGTCCACGAAGTGGAACGTATGATTGCGGCGTGAACAGCGTTAAGCCGCCGCTTCCGCATCCATCGATCGAAGGCCCAGATCTTCCAGCCGGCAGTCGAGCTCCGCGCCCGAGAACTGCTCGGCGAGCGCCAGCGCCTGCCACAGATCCACCGACTGTTCCCGGCCGTCCACGAGCTTCAGCGCGCGCAGATTGGCTTTGGAGAAACGCGCATGGGTGAGCCGCGCGCCGCGGAAGGAGGCGGCGCGAACGTCGGAGTCGGAGAAATCCGCATCGCGCAGGTCGGCGCCTTCGAACCGTGCGCCCTGGAGCTGGCAGCCGGCGAAGCTCACCCCGATCGCGATCGCATTGCGCGCGGTCAGACCCGTCAGATGCCGGCCGGCGAGAAAGGATTGCAGCGGACGAAGATCCTCGCCGTCGAAATTGGCCGGCTGACCTTCGCGTCCGCCCGTGCGGATCCATTGATAGTGGACGTCCACCATCGCCTTCAGCTGTTCCGCCCGCGCCACGCGTTCGGTCGAGGGATCGGTCACGGCGCCCTTGAGGGCCTCGGGCGCTACTTTCAGATCGGAGAGATTGACGCCCGTGAGAACGGCGTCCTTGAACGACACGTCGACGAGCTTGGCGCCCTTGAAATCCGCGCCCTGCATCATCGCGCCGGAGAAATTCGCGCCTTCGAGGCTCGCGCCGTTGAACGAGGCGCGCTTCAGCGAGCAGTTGCTGAAGTCGACGCCCGTCGTCTGCGCGCGCTCGCCGGCGCCTTTTTCCGTGCCCATGACCGGCTCGGCCCCAGGACGCGCCATGGTGGCGGAGCGCAGATTGGCGTTGTCGAGATTGGCGCAGGAGAGATTCGCGCCGCGCAGCGACGTGCCGCGCATGTCGGCCGCGGCAAGGCAGGCATGGCGCAGATCCGCGAGCCTGAGATCGGCGCAGTAAAGGCTTGCGCGCTCGAGATTGGTCCGCGCCAGCACGGCGCCGCGAAGCGTCGCACCCGAAAGATCGATGTCGGAGAGATTGCGCTGGGCGAAATTGAGCTTGGACAAATCCATCGCGGACAGTTGCGCGGTGGCGCCGCCCGCCTTGTGCAGGAGGAAGCGCTCGTGCGCGAGCAGGATTGCATTCAACTCCTGCTGCGTGCGAACGATGCGACCTGCCCTCAGCAGATTGCTGGACATCTCCACCTATGGCTCCGCGATCCGGTACCGCCCCGTCTACTAAGATACGTATGAGGCTATAATTGGGGATTAATGGATGCCTGAGGCCACGGGGATGCCGTTAAGGTTTGGTAAAGTTCTAGGGCTTCGTGCCGGATGGCCCGCCATCCGAAGCTGCGCGATGTCCGGTGGACCTCCTACGCCAAGGCTTCGGAGGACTCGCCATCCTCCACTGCTGCGCAGCGAAGGATGGTGGGCGGTACAAGGATCGAACTTGTGACCCCTACGATGTCAACGTAGTGCTCTCCCGCTGAGCTAACCGCCCGCCAACGGGGACGGCCGATATAGCCGGGTAGGCCTAGTGGGGCAAGCGCGGCGGAAGACCCCTCCGAAGCCTTGGTGTAGGAGACCCTCCGGAGATCGTGCAGGCCGGAGTGGCTGTCCGCCCCTGCAGGCCCCGAACAATCCCAAGTTGCCGTCGCAACCTTCCGGGGCAGGGCGGAGCGCATCTCCACGGCTCGCGTTCTCCAAAAGAGCATCCGTGGAGTACACAAGATGGACAACGAACAGCGCATTCGCGAGCGCGCCCGCGTGATCTGGGAGCAGGAAGGCCGCCCGGAAGGGCGCGAGAAGCAGCATCGCGAGCAGGCCGCGCGCGAACTGGGTATTTCGGTCGTGGCGGGCGAAGGAAGCGGCGGCCCAAGCTCGGGCGGAAGTCCGATCACGCCCATCACCGGCGGCAATGCGCAGGAAGAACCGCCCTACGCCGGCATCGATCCGAATGCCGAACGGACGGGCTGAACCGTCCGCGCAGCGTTAAGCCGAGGGGATTTCCCGGTCGCGGGCTGCGCCCCGCGTCGCTGTTTCGTACGTACGCACTTCGCCCCGGAATCCCGCGCGCAACTTATGCGGGCCCGCGAACTCCCCGAGGTCTCAGGCGTGTGCTAGCGTCGCCGTCTCACCGAAGAAACCACAACACCTCGAGGAAACTCCCCCATGCAACGCGTCCGCATGCTCTGCCTGAGCGCTGCCGCCATCCTGGCGCTCGAAGCCGCCGCATTCGCCACGCCCGCCGATCTCCTGCAGCCGAGCCCGCTGCCGTTCCAGGCGCCGCCGTTCGACCAGATCAAGGACGCCGATTTCCAGCCGGCCTTCGACGCGGCGATGGCCAAAGGCCTCGCCGAGTACGACGCGATCGCGAACAATCCGGCGCCGCCTACCTTCGAGAACACGATCGTTGCGATGGAGAAGTCCGATCAGGAGCTCACCCGCGTGCAGAGCGTGTTCTCTGCGCTCACCGGCGCCAACACCGACGATACGCTCGAGAAGGTCGAGGCTCTCGAATCGCCGAAGCTGGCGGCGCATCAGGACGCGATCTACCTCAACGGAAAGCTCTTCGCGCGCGTCGATGCGGTCTATCAAAAGCGTGCCTCGCTCAATCTCGATCCGGAATCGCGCCAGCTCCTGGAGATCTATCACCTGCAATTCGTGCACGCGGGCGCCAAGCTTTCGCCCGCCGACAAGGAGAAGCTCAAGGATCTCAACGAGCGGATCTCGACGCTCGAGACGGCGTTCGAGCAGAAGCTCCTGGCCGCGGCGAAGGCCGGCGCGCTCGTCGTCGACAACAAGGCCGATCTCGCGGGGCTCAGCGACGATGCGGTCGCGTCCGCCGCGAAAGCCGCCGAAGTGCGCGGTCTCAAGGGCAAATGGGTAATCCCGCTGCAGAACACGACGCAGCAGCCGTCGCTCCAGTCGCTGGCCAACCGCGCCGTGCGCGAAAAGCTTTTCAACAATTCCTGGACGCGGGCCGAGAAGGGCGACGCCAACGACACGCGCGCGACAATCTCCACGCTCGCGCAATTGCGCGCAATCAAGGCCAGGCTTCTCGGCTATCCGAACTACGCGGCCTATGTGCTCGAAGACCAGATGGCCAAGACGCCGCAGGCGGTCGAGCATTTCCTGGCGCAGCTCATTCCGGCGACGGCGGCCGAAGAACGCCGCGAGGTGAAGGTCCTCCAGGCGCAGATCGAACAGGACGGCCAGCATTTCCAGCTGAAGCCGTGGGACTGGAACCGTTACGCGGAAGAAGTCCGCAAAGCGCAGTACGATCTCAATGAGGAAGAGATCAAGCCCTATTTCGAGCTCGATAACGTGCTCAAGAACGGCGTCTTCTATGCCGCGCACCAGCTCTACGGACTGACGTTCAAGGAGCGCCACGATCTGCCCGTCTGGCAGCCGGACGTGCGCGTGTTCGACGTCTACGACAAGGACGGCTCGGAGCTCGGGCTTTTCTATTGCGACTATTTCAAGCGCGACAACAAGCAGGGCGGCGCGTGGATGAGCAATCTCGTCAACCAGTCGACGCTCTTGGGCACCAAGCCGGTCATCTACAACGTGGCGAACTTCACGAAGCCCGCGCCCGGCAAGCCTGCGCTTATAAGCTTCGACGACGTGACGACCATGTTCCACGAATTCGGACACGGGTTGCACGGCCTCTTCGCGAGCCAGAAATATCCCACGCTTTCCGGCACCAATGTGGCGCGCGATTTCGTCGAGTTTCCGTCGCAGTTCAATGAGCACTGGGCGCTTTATCCCGACGTGCTGCGGCACTACGCGAAGGACTACAAGACCGGCGCGGCGATGCCCGAGGCGCTCGTGGCGAAGATCAAGAACGCCGCGACGTTCAATCAGGGCTACGAATTCGGCGAACTGCTCGCCGCCGACAAGCTCGACATGCAGTGGCATGAACTTACGGCCGATGCACCGAAACAGAATGTCGATGAATTCGAACAGAAGGCGCTCGCTTCGACCGGCCTCGACGTCGATGACGTGCCGCCCCGCTATCGCTCGAGCTATTTCCTGCACATCTGGAGCAACGGTTACGCGGCCGGTTATTACGCCTATACCTGGACGGAGATGCTGGACGACGACGCCTATCACTGGTTCATGACGCATGGCGGCATGACCCGCGCCAACGGCCAGCGCTTCCGCGACCTGATCCTGTCGCGCGGCCATACGCTCGATTACGGGCCGATGTTCCGCGCCTTCTACGGCAAAGATCCCGACATCGGTCCGCTGCTCGCGCATCGCGGGCTTGTACCGGGCGCCGACTGAAGCGCACAACTGATGAAGCTGTATGTGGCAAGTCCTTTGGGCTTCTCGGAAGCCGGGCGGCAGTTCTATTACGACAGGCTGCTGCCCCGGCTTGCCGCCTGCAGCTGCGCTATCCTCGATCCCTGGACGCTGACGGACGCGGCGAAGATCAAGGCCGCGTCGGACTTGCCCTACGGCGTCGAAAGGCGCGAGGCGTGGCGCAGGCTCGGCGCCGAAATCGGCCGCAACAACGCGGCGGCTATCGCCGCTTGCGACGTGCTGTTTGCGGTTCTTGACGGCCCCGACATCGACAGCGGCACGGCCGCCGAGATCGGCTTCGCGTTTGCGCTCAAGAAACACATCGTCGGCTATCGCGGCGATTTCCGTCTTGCGGGCGATAACGACGGCGCGATCGTGAACCTGCAGGTCGAATATTTCATCCGCCAAAGCGGCGGCACGATCGTCACCACGCTTGATGCGATTGCGGACGCACTGCGCGCCGCGCATTCATGATGCCGTTTCTTCGGCTGCGATCGCGACAGGATGCGCCTTGTCGGCGATGAAGCGCCGTCCCAAGGCGACGGCGATGGACACCAGCGGAATCGTCACCGTCGAGATCACGATCTTGACGGCATATTGACCGGCGATCACGGGCAGGAGCGCGGTCGTACCCGCAAAGGCGACCGTCACGAACAGCGCGGTGTCGATCAGCTGGCCGAAGATCAGGCTGAACCAGGCGCGCGAGGCGACCGATGCGCCGATTCCGCCTACGCGCTTGAGCAGCAGGAACGACCAGACATCGAGCCGCTGGCTGATCGTGTAGGCGATCCATCCGGCCAGCCAGATGCGCCACGACACGGAAAGGACGGCGGCATAGGCGTCCTGGCTTACGGCGCCGGGAGGTCCCGGCAACACGGCGGCAATTTCCATGTAACTCGCGGCCAGCACCATGCTGACGAGGCCCATGGTGATGACGAATTTCGACACCTGAGGCCCGTAAAGCTCGGCCAGCGTGTCGAGGATGACGAAGGTCAGCGTGTAGCTGAGGACGGTGGCGCTCGCCGACAGGTGAAACGGCAGGGCCACCAGCTTGGCGCCGGCCACCATGCTGGTGACGAGCAGCGCCGTGTGCAGCGAGGCGAGACAGACGAGCAAAGCGAGCGGGCGCGAAAGGCGTGCGACGCCAGCGTTTTTCGACAACGTTTCCAGCATCACAGCGCCCCCGCTTACGCCGCCAGAGCAATACAGGAGGTGCACGCAGGCCGGAAGCGTTAGCGAATTCCTAATATCGACCCGGTAAAACGAGGGTATGGGGAGTTCAAAGATGGCCGCGTTGCGTCGCTGCGTCCTGGCGGGCGCGAGCCTTCTCGCGGGGCTTACGGCGTCCGCGCATGCGCAGGATGCGCCGCCGCCCCTGAAAGGCTTCGAGGACGACACGATCGTCGTGACGGCGCAGAGGACCAGCTCCGACTATCGCTTCGGGCCCGGCGACAAGCTGCGCGTGACGGTCTACGGCGAAGACGATCTCTCCGGCGAATTTCAGATCGACGGCGCGGGTTATATCCGCCTGCCGCTCATCGGGCAGATCAAGGCATCGGGCGCCACGGCGCACGAGCTGGAAACAGAGGTGGCGCAGACGCTGGACGACGGCTATCTCACCGATGCCCGCGTCGCCATCGAGGTGACGACCTATCGCCCGTTCTACATCATCGGCCAGGTGAGCAAGCCCGGCGAATATCCGTATGTCAGCAACATGAGCGCGCTGAACGCGGTGGCGCTGGCCGGCGGCTTCACCGAAAAGGCGATGGATTCGACGATCTACGTCCGCCACGAAGGCGAGGTCGACGAGCGCGAGATCACGATGAACGAACTCGTGCGGATCGAACCCGGCGACGTCGTGCGCGTCCCGGAGACGACGTTCTGGCGCGTCGTCGATGTTCTCTCACCGTTGACAGGCTTCGGCTACGTCGCGGCCCAGGCGGCCGGGCCGTGAGGCAACGTAGCGCCTCAGCGCGAGAACGCGACTTGTTTTACGCTGCGACTTTTGGCCGGCGCCGTTCCCATATCGAGATCACCGCAATTGCCGCAACGAGATCGACAACCATGATCGGCGCGTAAATGACCGCCGAAGCATGCGCTAAGAAGATGACGGCCACGTACTGTGTGAACACGAAAAGACAGAGCCATCCAAGTCCTGCCAACCATTCTGCCGGCTGCGTGCATCTGAGAAAAAAGTAAATGGTGATCATGATGGGTGGAAGGCCGCTGGAAAATATGACCTCGGTGAGGAATGTTCCGACGCGCCCCCAAAATCCGAGGTTGTTGGCCTCCGCTGTATCGCTCCAGGCATGCACACCGACATAGATCAAAAAGCAGTAAACTACGGATCCCAGTAGCGCGAGAAGCAGAGTTAGGATGCGAAGAAACGGGTACGAGACCTTCGGATGTTGCATCGCGTGGAAACCCGCCGCAACCTCATCCAGCGGTAATTTGCTCTTCCTTGCATCGCCATGGCCCAGCCCACGATGTAAAGAGCAAGCCCGAGAATCAACGCTACGTGCCATCGAAAGTGATACGAGTGATCAAGACTGCATTGAACAGCATAGCTGAGCGAAGCGCAGACAAAAGGCACAGCGTGAAGAAGCCGATTGGATTTCAAAAAGAGAATACTGAAACACGCTACGACCGCGCCCACCAAGGTCCAGGATTTCTTTAGAGTGCTAACCGGGGCAGCGATCTTCGGACCAGATATTCCCGTACTTGTTCTTGAATGACTTTAGCTCGCTTAGTACCGCTGGGTCTCTAGCACTCCACTATTACAGCTTCGGCTACGGCAGCTACTACTACGCTTACGCCAAGTACTACGAGGCTTAGACTCCTTCGTCATGGCTTCGACGCCGCGTCCGGCAAAGATCGTCATCGGCGGGCTGTTGTTGTGTGTGCCCGCCCTCCTTGCCGCGCTTGCGCTGCCGCGGTTCATGCAAGGCATGCGCGCCGAGCCGTTCCATCGCGTCATCGAGTCCGCCGAGCTCGGCGAGCATCTGCCTGCCGAGACCTATCGCGCCGCCGCCGACGCTCTGGCCGGAGCCCCGGACGAAGACGGCGAGTCGCTCTACGAACGCGCGCAGGTATTGGCGTTAAGCGCCGACAACAACTCCACGACACTGTTGCAGGCGCGTGCGCTGACCGTGCAGGCTTTGCGCGCGGAGCCGACCAGTCCCGGCGCATGGCTGCTGCTGTGCCAGATCGATGCGCGGCAATCTTCTGCGGCCGCGAGCCGCTGTCTGGCCGACGCCTTCGCGGTCGCGCCCTACGACTGGTATACGGCCGAGCGCCGCATGCTGCTGACCGCCAGTGAATGGTCCTATCTGGACGAACGCGCGCGCGACAAGGCCGTGAGCGTGGTCCTGCCCATGTGGACCGTCGTCTGGCCGATCAACAACGCGACGCTGCGCGGCACGCTCTATGAGCTCTCCTTCACCAAAAATGGCCGTCAGCTGCTGCGTGCGGGTTTCGCGGGCCATCGCGACGACTTGAGAGACTTCAACCGCTACATCATCGAAGAGAACGGCCATGACCGGTAGGGCCGAGCAGCGCCCGGTGACCGTTCCGGAGGCGGGCGCGCTTGCGCGGGCCTCGGAAACGGCGGCCCTTTGGCTGCTCGTCGCGATCATCGCCTGGATGCAGTTTCCCTTCGGCTCCAACCGCCCCTGGGCGTGGAGCTTTCTCGTGATCCTGATCGCGCTTGATTGGGCGCTATGGATTCCAGCCGGTGTTGCTGCGGGCGCGTCGACGGCGCGTCTGGCGCGGCGGCTGGCGGTTCCCGCGCTCCTGATGGTCGCCGTGCTCGTCTGGATCTGGCTGCAGAGCGTGAGCTTCACACCGGCGCCGTGGCATGCGGATATCTGGGGCTTCATCGCGCGCGCGCTGGGAAAGCCCGTTGCCGGCGCCGTATCGTTCAATCCGTTCGCAACGCGGACCGAGTTGATGAAGCTTGCGAGTTATCTGGCGGTGGGCTGGCTCGCGGCCGCGCTGTCGCTGCGCCATGAAAATGCGCGTCTGCTCTTCATTGCGCTCGTTGCCGCCGCGACCGCTTACGCCGCGTACGGCATCGTGCTGAGCGCGCTGCACACGAGCCAGATCACGATCTTCCAGGGTGATCCGCCGCCCTACGGCCGCGACGTGAGCGGCGGCTTCGTGGCCAAGAACAGTTTCGCGACCTTCACCGGTATGGCGTTTCTTGCAAGCCTCACGCTGCTCGTGGAAGCCGGTCAGCATCGGATCGTCGCCATGCGCGGCTGGCGAACCCATGTGCGCACGCTCGTCCAGTTCGCAACCGGAAAAGGCGCCGGCTGGCTGATCGCCTCGCTCGTCCTTCTGGCTGCGCTGATCGCATCGGACTCGCGTGCGGGCCTGATCGCGACGCTCGTGGGCTTGGTGGGAATCTTTGCGCTGCTGCTCTCCATCTCCGCGCGCCGCGGCAACACGCGCTGGACATTGATCGGCGGCGGCGTAGCCGCGCTGCTCATCTTTTCGCTGTTTCTGGCGAACGGCCAGTCGGTGCAGTCGCGCTTCGAGCGGCTCATCGAAACGCGCGGCTCGGAAGAGATGCGCCCGCTCATGTGGGATGCCGCCGCGCGCGCCATCGCCGATCATCCCTATTTGGGCACGGGCCTCGGCACCTATCCCGACGTCTTCAACCTCTACGCCAAGAGCTTCGTGCCCTACGTGGTCGACCGGGCGCACAACGACTACCTCGAATTCGCCATGGGCGTGGGGATCCCGGCTGCCGTTCTTTGGGATCTGGCGCTGCTCATCCTCGTGGCGCAATGCGTGTCCGGCATCCTGAAGCGCCACCGCCGCCGCAGCTACGCCATGACGGCGGTCGGCGCGAGCCTGCTGGTCGGCTTTCACTCGCTGTTCGACTTCAGCCTGCAGATGCCGGCCGTGGCTGTGCTTTACGCAGTGCTCCTCGGCATCGGCCTCGGACAGTCCCAGCCCACGCGCGAAACTGCTTAAGCCGGTACCACCACGAAACCCGCGCGCGGGAAGTGCACGACGACGTCGCCCACCTCCGCATCGCGCCGCGCAACGGCGACCTCATGGGCGTTGGTGAACACGATTTCGCCGGCAATCGCATCGCGTCCGTAATCGTCCGCCGCTACCGTTACACGGTCGCCGGGCTTCAGCCTGCGCGGCTCGAACGGATCGGGGCTCGCTTTCGCTTGCGGCGCCGCGGCCTTCGCGACCGCCAGCGCGTCCTTCCCGTCCATCGGCGTGGGCTTGCCGTGGCCGATCGCGGTCACGCGGTCGTACCAGGTATCGATTGCGGGAAATTCCTTGAGCAATGCCGCTGTCGTGGACGCGATGGCGCCTTTCATGAACCAGAAATTCATATAGGCATGCGCGTCGGCGACGGTTGGCGTGTCGCCCAGCACAAATTTTCGCCCATCGCCCAGCTGATCGGCGACGAAGCTCGCATGGGCGCGCCATTGATCCTTCACGAACGGTGCCACGGCTTTCATTGCCTCGGTGGAGAACGTTCCGCCCGACATCGCGGCGCGGTCCTTCTTGAAATCCTCTGGTACGTAATCGCCGATTTCGCCAAAGATGATCGGCACGCTCGCCATGAAGAAGAGCCGGTCGGTCCAGAACGACAGGCCGTAGGGAAAGCCCCTGCCGTACGGGAAGATGCTCGGCTCCGGGAAACGCCGCTCAAGCTCGCGGATGATCAGCTGCGAGTCGCAATAGATGTCGGCGCCGATCTGCATCACGGGCGTCTTGCGATAGCCGCCGGTCAACGGCATCAGCAGCGGTTTCGGCAACATCGACGGGATTTCGACGGAGCGCCAGGCAAGCTTCTTCATCCCGAAGACGAGCCGCACCTTCTCCGAGAACGGCGACGTCGCGAAATTGTGGAAGATGATCTCGTGGGTCATGGCGTCAGCTCAATTCGTTGGAGAAGCGGATCGTGTCGCTCTTCATGCCTTCGAGCACGACGTCGAGGCCGCCGGAGCGGATCATCCATTCGAGGCGATGATCGCGGTATTCGCGCTTGAAGAGCCGCGCCTTCACCGCGTCGGCGACATCGGCCATGCCCTGCAGCGAATCCGTGGCGGCCTTTGCCGTTTTCGCGACGGACGGCCTTGCGTTGGCGCGCGCAAGCCAGGCGCCGAGGGCGGAGCTCTCGTGCGGTCCGATGCCGTTGCCGCGGGCGCCGTTCAGATAAGGCACGACGGACAGATCGGCCCAGCCGAAGGTCTTACCGCCGAACCATTCCGCGTCGCCCAGGAGCCGCGACAGCCAGTCATAAAGGCCGCGCGCCTGCGCGCCCGCGCGGCGCTCGATCTCCCGCGCGCGCGAGCCTTCCGCACGCTTGAACCAGCGGATCTCGCCCACGCCCCAGTTGATGGGCTCGAAGGCGGTGTCCATCACGTCTTCGATGGTGCGCGCCCGCGCGCGCCCCAGCGGGTCTTCGGGTAGTAGCGCTGGCGCGGGCCATTTGTCCTCGATGTATTCAAGGATGATGGTGGAGTCGAAAAGCGCCGCGTCGCCGTCGATCAGCGCGGGCACTTCGCCGCGTGGATTGGCCTTCAGGAATTCCCGGTCCGGTTGACCTGTGCCGATCGCAGCCGGCATCTTCGTTTGATAGGCGACGCCCTTTTCGTCGAGCGCGATCTTCACCTTCTGCGCATAAGGGCTCAAGGGGTGCTCATAGACAATCAGGCTCATCCTGTTTCCTCCGTGAAGCGCGAAATCGACTGTGGCGCGGCGGCGCGAAAAGGCGTCAGCAGCTGGCCGACAAAGCCTCGAGGCACGGCGTCGGAAATGCCGAAGTCCTCCGGCTGCTTGTCGCGCGGCATGTAGAACGTACCGAACAGCAGATCCCAGATCGGTAGTCCACCCGAGAAGTTTTTGTCGAGGCCCTCCTCTGCCGACGTGTGATGCCAGCGATGGAACGTAGGAGAGGCAACGACATAGCGGAACGGCCCGTAGTCCCAGTTTAGATTCGCGTGCACCATGATCGCGCAGAATGTGATGAAGGGCGCATAGATTGCGACGACGCCGGTATCGAATCCCGCCACCACAAGTGGTAGCGCCGCGATCAGTCTGGCGACCGTATCGTTGACGGGATGAAGGCGCACCGAGGAAAGCCAGTCGAGCTCGGTCGAAGAATGATGGATGGCGTGGAAGCGCCACAAGTTCCGGCCGTGAAAGATGCGGTGCTGCCAGTAGCCCAGGAAATCGCCGGCGACGAAAATTTCCATGGCCTGAAGCCAGAGAGGCTGGCGCGCGAGCGCACCGTGACCGTGAAGGAAATCCTTTAGTCCCATGCCGTAATAGGCGGCGAGCGGAAACAGCACCAGGCCGATTGCAATGGCCGTGAGCCCGCGCGTCGCGATCGGAGTCCAGAGCCAGTAGATGCAATCGGTCAGAAAGCCGCTGCGCAGAACGCGCTGCCCGCGCACCGACGGCCAGAGGCTCTGCAGAATCCAGAACAGCACGAAGAGGGCCGCGAAGGCGACGATCAATCCGGTCAGCTGCTTCTGCATGCCCCGGCTCCCGTTCCGGCCTAGCGCCGGTCTTTCCAAATCTGCGCCATCCAGCCGAACAAAGTGGCGGCATCCGACGGCACGTCCTTGGCGCCGAATTCGCGGTAGAGCGTCGCCACGTTGATCGCGATGCGCTCGCTGTCGCCCCAGCCGGCATAATCGTCGAAGGAAATGGAGCGCGCGGCCTCCAGCGCGCCGAGGCCCGCGTCGTAGCGCGCCTTCGCTTCGCGGGAGATATAGTCGAGATAATCGCGCACGCGCTGGACGCCGGCCTTGTCCGTCACCGGGCCGTGTCCGGGCACGACGGTCTCGACGTCAAGGTCGAGGATCATCCGACATGCGGCGATCCAGTTCGCGACCGGTCCCGCCCAGATGATGGGATGGCCGCGGATGAAGAGGATATCGCCCGTGAAGATGGTCCTGTCTTTCGCCACATAGGCGAGCGTGTCGCCACCCGTGTGCGCGGGCCCCACCTCGATCAATTCGACGATTTTGTTGCCGACGCGGCGCTCCAGCCGTCCGTTGAAGGTGACGTCGGGCAGTTTCGGCGTGATGCCGGCGAATTCGTAGCGGCCGAAACAGTGGACGAGATATTCGCCCGTCGCGCCAAGATTGGGTGCCGCTCTCATCATGGAGGCGAGCATCTCCGGCCGCTCATGCGCCATGGCGCCGGCCGCCTTCTCGCTCGCCACGACTTGCGCATCCGGGATCAGCTCGTTGCCGTACCAGTGATCGCCGTTGTGATGCGTGTTGAAGACGGTGCGGATTTTGGCCGGTGTGGTGCGCGCGAAATCGTCGAGCATGGCGCGCGTATGCGGCAGGTCGAATAGCGTATCGACAAGCAGCGCTTCGCCGCTGTCGGTCACCAGTCCTGCATTCGACAGGCCCCAGCCGCCGTCGGGCTGCAAATAGGCGAAGCAGCCATTGCCGAAATCGCGGACGCCGGCGTCGTAATTCGCTTTGGGAAAATTCAGCATGATCAAAGCCCCGACAGGCCGCCATCGACGGCAAGCAACTGTCCGGTGATGTAAGCGCTTTCGTGGCTCAGCAGGAACAGAGCGGCGTACGCCGTTTCCCAGCCCGTGCCCTGACGGCCGAGCGGCACGGGCGTCGTCGCGCGATTGGGACGGCCGCGCGAGGCAAGCCGTCCGATGGAAGTGTCCATCAAACCCGGCGCTACGACGTTGGCGCGGATGGCACGGCGTGCGCCTTCGAACGCCACGTGACGGCAAAGCCCGGAAAGGCCCGCCTTGGACGCATCGTAAGCGGGCAGGCGGCTGCCTGCCGTCAGTCCCGCGATGGACGAAATGAAAACGATGGAGGCACTATCGGAGAGATGCGGCAGCGCCGCTTTGACGGTGAGCATGTGGCTGCGGATGTTCACCGCGAAGACCTTGTCCCAGGCTTCCGCCGTCGTTCCTTCGAGCCACGGCCCGCCCGCGCCGATGCCGACATTCAGCACCAGCCCGTCGAGGCCGGTCAGGCCCTGCAGCGCCTCGCCGACCATGGACCGGACGTCGTCTTCTTTCGTGACGTCGGCCGCAACGGCAAAGCTTTTCCCGCGCTCGGCCTCGATCATGGCGACGGTGCCGTGCGCGCTCACCCGGTCGCGATCCGCCACCGCCACATGCGCGCCCTCACGCGCAAACAGCACGCTCATGGCCCGCCCGTTGCCGATGGGTGTCTCGGGCTCGCCGATGTCCATCTGGCCGCCGCCGACGACCAGAACACGCCGGCCGGCCAGCCGCCCGCGGCCCGGCGCCTTGCCCTCGCTTTCGGCGGGCATGGAAACAACGCGTTCGCTCATGGCCTTTCCTCCCTTGCGCCTCTTTCCGGGCTCTTGACGCATTTGGGCGCGGCTGGTTCTTGTCCGCAAGGGCCGCCCGACAGGAGACTTCTGTGTTCCAAGCCGTTATCTGGGATTTCGGCGGGGTTTTCACCTCGTCGCCGTTTGAAGCCTTTGCGCGCTACGAGCGCGAGCGCGGACTGCCCGAAAATCTGATCCGCCGGATCAACAGTGCCAATCCGCTGGAGAACGCCTGGGCGAAGTTCGAGCGCTCGGAACTCAACCTCGATCAGTTCGATGTCGAATTTGCGAAAGAAGCGCGCGCGCTGGGGCACGACGTGCCGGGCAAGGATATCATTTCGCTCCTGTCCGGCGATTTCCGGCCCGACGTGATCGAGGCGCTTAGGCGCATCAAGAAGGCGAGCTTCAAGACGGGCTGCATCACCAACAATGTACCCGCGAACACCTCCGATTCCAGGGAGGGCCGCGCGCTTTATGCCCGCGAGATCATGGAGATGTTCGATCACCTGATCGAATCGTCGAAGATCGGAATCAGAAAACCCAATCCCCGCATCTACGAAATGATGTGCGAGGAACTGAGCGTCGAGCCGGACGCCTGCATCTATCTCGACGATCTCGGCATGAACTTGAAGCCTGCGAAAGCCATGGGCATGGCGACGATCAAGGTCGAAAGCGGACCGCAGGCGATCGCAGAGCTCGAAAAGCTTCTGGGTCTGAAGCTGGGGTAATTCGCCTCCTTGCTTCAGCAGTCATGGCCCGCATTTGCGGGCCATGACAATACCTAGCGTTCGACTCAGGTGACGTGCTTGCTACGCAAAACCTTCACGCGTTCGCCGCTTCGGTGCGCTTCTAATGCGCACCCGTGGGGTTGGGAATATGACCGGCCAGCGCGCCGCCTTGCTGGCAATCCTGAATGCTGACGGGTCCGGCGCAATACGCGGACGTGGCACCGTCGAAGAACTGCCAAGGCACGTTGTAAAACGCGATCGCCGTGACCGACTGCTCCTTGTTCACGGCCAAAGCGGGATTCGTCGATGCCGTCGAGCCGCTTCCGTTTGACGAGACCCAATCGGTGAAGGTGTCGGAGCGATGATTCTTTGTCGGCCATTCGATTGTGGGCTGGAGCGCCGTGATCTCCTCAGCGCTGTTCCAGGTATCCACCCAGCCATTCGTGTTTCCGCTCGTCGTCAAAGTGCCGGTCGCGTCGGGTGCCACCGAAACAAACGTGTCGTCGAACAAGACCCCCGCGGTCGCGTTGAACGAATCGATGGTCGCGCCGGAATCCTCTCCGCCACCGCCGCCCGTCGGCGTGTAGACGACGAGAACCTGGATAGGCGCATTTTCGACATAGATCGAAGGCGGCTGGCCCATGCAAGTGAAGCTTTGCACGGCGGCAGGGTTTCCAGCCTGTGTCGGCGAGCCGCCATTGAGAGACATGAACATGAACATATAATTCGTGACCGTTGTGACCTGTATCCCATGGCGAAGCTGGTGGCTCACTGCGGAAAGCCCACAGGGCGGTAGGCCCGGTGTGAACTTGTCGTTGGGAGTCTCCTGCCCTCCGCTATTCGACTGGATTGGGTAGAAGCCGTTCACGCCCGTGGATCGCGGCTGGCGCATATGCGGGCCGCTCGCCAGGTAGACATAATCATATGTGACGTTGACCGTCTGCGCTTCCGCGGCCGCGGACGGAATGAATAATCCGGCAAGAGAAATCGCACCTGCGAGCGCGACGAAATGTTTGGCGTTCATTTGATCCCCCATCACCACAATTGTGTCGACGGCCTCGGGACTCATTCACGCACTCATCGACGCGCTTTTCTTTCGCGCCAACCGTCGTTAACGAATGTTAATTGAGCATCTGGCTGATGGCAACCCGTAGTTGCCATGTTCGGGTTTACTGCCGCTGAACCACGACGCGCCGCGCATGGCCACGGCGATCTGCGTCCAAAAGTTCAGATTGATCGACCCGAAACGAGGACGATCGTCCTCTCCGAGAAAAATAGAGCGCGTACCAGGCCAGCGCGATCGCGGCGCCAACCTCAGCATGGTTGTATTGTCCCTTCGGGATTGATCGCGACCGGCGGATCTCGGCGAGCATCGGTCCTGAAGTAAGCCCGCTAAGGTTGTGTTGGTGCAATTGCAGAGTTGATAAAAGGTGAAATCGCGGTCTTTCGCCGCTACACGAAATCCTTGGCCAGTTCCGCCCGCACATACGGCGAGACGACGGCGATGTGGCCGTAGTTCGGATGCTCGATGGCGAGAAGTACGCGGGCGTTCGGATCGGCGAACTGCTTTCTCAATTCCGGTGTGAAGACGAAACGCACCCAATGCACCGATGACGTCTTGCCGTCGGGCGTCGTGCGGTCCTCGTACTCGGTCGGCGTGCCTTTCACGCGGGTGCCCGCGATTTCGAAGGACACGCTTTCCTCGACGCCCGCCAGCTGCTTCAGGATCTTCTCGCGCTGCACCGCATCCTCGATCTCGAGCATGAGCGTCGCGATCAGTTCGTTGCCCTGCGGGATCAGCGGATTATAGGCCTCGAGCTCGCCTGCGATCTGCTCCGCGCCGCCCTTTTCGATGTGCAGCATTTCCTGCACCTGCAGCCACATCGTGTCGTAGTTCTCGAAATAGAAGGTGGCGAAGGGGCCGACTTCCACGCGGCGGTTCTTCTTGATGGGGATGAGACTCCGGCGGAGTTCGGTGCGCTTCGCCGCATAATCCTTGTAAGGGATGATGTCGGCGGGCGTGATCTTACGTTGTTGCGCGGTCATCAGAGGTTCTCCTTGAGCCCGTAAGCGCGGGCGAAGATTTCGATCGGATGCTCGGCCTTCCTCGCCGGCAGTTCCGTTCCCCCCTGTTCGGCTAGTTCCTCGGCGCCCTGCACGATGTGCTTGGCGGCGAGCGGACAGTCGGACGCGATATGGCCGCGCGCCTGGTTGACGGCCGTGCGCATCACGGGCTTGCCGACTTTCATCGCGATGCCGTGCGTTTCCTTCAAAACACCGAAGGTGCCGCCGTGGCCCGCGCAGCGTTCGATCACATCGACCGGCGTCTCCGGCAGAAGCCGCAGCATCTCGGCCGCTTTGGGGCCCACGTTCTGCGCGCGCGCATGGCAGGCGAGATGCACGCTCACGCCTTCTGGCAGGCTTGCGAGGCCTTCCGGCAGTCCGTGCTTCTTCGCGATCATCACGACATATTCGTCGATGTCGTAGGTCGAGGCCGCGAGCTTCTTCACGTCTTCGTTCTCCGGCACGATCAGCGGCCATTCGAATTTGAACATGAGCCCGCACGAGGCCGTCAGCGTGACGATGTCGTAACCCTCGTCGATCAGCTTCACGAGTTCCCTGGAAACCTTCGCGGCGTTTTCCGCGACGCGGTCGAGTTCCGCCTGCTCGAGAAACGGCATGCCGCAGCAGCCGGGATAGGCGACTTTCGTTTCGACGCCGATATGGTTGAGCACGGCGCGCGCGGCCATGCCAGTCTCGGGCTTGTTGTAGTTGACGAAGCAGGTGGCGAAGAGCGCGACCTTGGGCTTTGCGGCGCGCGCTGGCGCCGTCTCGTTGACGCTGATCTGAAACTTGCGGTCGGCCAGCGTGAAGGTGCGCGGGTGGAATTCGGGCAGCGTGGCATGCCGGTCGATGTCGAGCACCGCCGACATGATACCGCGCGCCAGCGAATTCCTCTCGGCGAAATTGACCAGCGCCGAAACGGGCTGGGCGAGGCGGCCGTTGCGGTCCATCTGGGCCAGCTGGCGCGCCACGAAATTCGTCTTGCCGGCTTTCGCTTCCGCCGCGCGATAGCGCAGCATCAGGTGCGGAAAATCGAGATTGAAGGGATGCGGCGGTACATAGGGGCATTTCGTCATGAAGCACATGTCGCAGAGCGTGCAGGCTTCGACGACTTTCGGGAAATCCGCCGATTTCACGCCTTCCACTTCGCCTTCGGACGTGGCGTCGACGAGATCGAAAAGCCGCGGAAAGGAGTCGCAGAGATTGAAGCAGCGCCGGCAGCCATGACAGATGTCGAAGACGCGCCGCATCTCGGCGTCGAGCTTCTCGAGATCGGTGAAGTCGGGATCGCGCCAATCGATTGTGTGGCGCGTGGGCGCTTCAAGGCTGCCTTCGCGGGACATGTCGGAATCCGAAGTAAGAGTTGTCATGGCCCGCCCTGTGTGGGGCCACCCAGGTGACACGAAACTGATCGCGAAGATCGCGCTCGAATTGCCACGAAGCGTGCGAGCGTCAACCGGGTGGCCGCACTCGGCGGGCCATGACATTGAGGGATGTACTTACTTCCCGAGCGTGTCGAGCGCCTTTTGGAAGCGGCCGGCGTGGCTCTTTTCGGCTTTAGCGAGCGTTTCGAACCAGTCGGCGATTTCGTCGAAGCCTTCGGCGCGCGCCGTCTTGGCCATGCCCGGATACATGTCGGTGTATTCGTGCGTCTCGCCCGCGATCGCGGCCTTCAGGTTCTTGTCGGTCGGACCGATCGGCTCGCCTGTGGCGGGATCGCCCACGACTTCGAGAAACTCGAGATGGCCGTGCGCATGACCCGTCTCGCCTTCCGCTGTCGAGCGGAACACGGCGGAAACATCGTTGTAGCCTTCCACATCGGCCTTCTGCGCGAAGTAGAGGTAGCGGCGGTTGGCCTGGCTTTCGCCGGCAAACGCGTCTTTCAAATTCTGTGCGGTCTTGGAACCTTTGAGTGTCGCCATGGGCATTCTCCTTTGCATGATGCGGGGAGCACCGCCCCCGAACCGCGCGGGACCATGCGCTTAGGCGTTAGGCCTGTCAATAGATTAGAATTATTCTAAATAAGAAATTTCCGGGACCATTCGGCGTTCAAATCCGCTTGAGCCGCACGATCACGTCGATGCGTTCGACAGCCGTTCCCTTCGGTGCCTGCGGCCACCCACTCACCTTGATGTCGTTGCCGGGAATGTCGATGAGGGTCTCTTCGTCAGGGCAATAGAAGTGCTGATGATCCCCAACATTTGTGTCGAAGTAGCAGCGGGACGCATCGACGACCACCTGTTGCAGGAGGCCGGCCTCGGTGAACTGGTGCAGCGTGTTGTAGATGGTCGCAAGCGAGACCTTGATACCCACCTTGGTCGCTTCCGTATGCAACGCTTCGGCGCTCACATGCCGGTCGGAGCCCTTGAACAAGAGCCCCGCGAGTGCGGCACGCTGGCGCGTGGGCCTCAGCCCCGCAGCCCGAAGGCGCGCGGCCGCCCGGGACTCGCTGTCGCCGTCCGCTCTTTTTCTGTTCACCATAGGCTCTCCGCCGGTCCTGACCCTTGCGTCACTGACACTCGGGGCTCATGTTTGCTAGGCTGCGCCGCGAAAAGCGCAACCAGATACTGGTTAGAATGCTTCTAACTAAGAGGAAATCGGCCAAGCGGACTGCTTTGTCAAGGCCGCGGGCGACGCGAATGGATGGTACACCCCATGCTGGGACGCAAATCGAGTTTTGACATGCAGGCCCTTTTGGCCTGCGCGCGGGGCGAGTTGTTCGGCGAAGGCAACGCCAAACTGCCCCTGCCGCCCATGCTTATGTTCGACCGCATCACCCGCATTTCCGCCACGGGCGGCAGCGCGAACAAGGGCGAGATCGAGGCGGAATTCGATATCCGGCCGGACCTCTGGTTCTTCAAATGCCATTTCCAGAACGACCCCGTCATGCCGGGCTGCCTGGGCGTCGACGCCATGTGGCAGCTGGTGGGCTTCTTCCTGGGTTGGCTGGGCGGCCTGGGCCGCGGCCGGGCGCTGGGCGTCGGCGAGGTTAAGTTCTCCGGCATGGTGCTGCCGAGCGCCAAGCTGGTCAGCTACTACATCGATTTGAAACGCGTGATCATGCGCAAGCTCGTGGTCGGCATCGCGGACGGCTACATGAAAGTCGACGGCAAGCTCATCTTCGAAGCGAAGGACCTGAAGGTCGGCCTCTTCATGGACGAGAACGCGGCCCAGCTCGAGAAGGCCGCGGCTCCCGCTTGACCTTTCTTTCCCGCCCCGTCTAGGGGGAAGGCTGACGAGGGGCGAAACGCATCCCCTCTCTCCGGCTTTTCCCGGCTGCGCGGGGACCGAAGGTAAGAAGACGCAAAGGAGAGACGTCCATGAGGCGTGTGGTGGTCACGGGCATGGGCATCGTGTCTTCCATCGGGAACAATGCGCAGGAAGTGGTGGCGTCGCTGCGCGAAGCCCGCTCCGGCATTACGGCCGCCGAGGATTACGCAAAGCTCGGTTTCCGCAGCCAGGTGCATGGCAGCCTGAAAGTCGATCTCGACACCGTCGTCGACCGCCGTGCTCGCCGCTTCATGGGTGATGGCGCGGCCTATGCGTGGATCGCGATGAATCAGGCGATCCAAGATGCGGGCCTCGAACCATCCGACATCAGCAATCCGCGTACGGGTTTGATCGTGGGCTCCGGCGGCCCATCGACCAGGGCAATCGTCGCGGCCGCCGACACGACGCGCCAGTCGGGGCCGAAGCGCGTCGGTCCTTTCGCCGTACCGAAAGCGATGTCATCGACCTGCTCGGCCAACCTTTCGACCTGGTTCAAGACCAAGGGCGTCAACTATTCGATCAGCTCCGCCTGTTCGACCTCGGCCAACTGCATCGGCAATGCAGCCGAGATGATCCAGTGGGGCAAGCAGGACATCATGTTCGCGGGCGGCGCCGAAGAGCTCGACTGGACGCTTTCGGTTCTGTTCGACGCGATGGGCGCCATGTCGTCGAAATACAACGCGATGCCGGAGAAAGCCTCGCGCGCCTATGACAAGAATCGCGACGGTTTCGTGATTTCGGGCGGCGGCGGCATCGTGATCTTGGAAGAGCTCGAACACGCCAAGGCGCGCGGCGCGAAGATTCATGCAGAGCTCGTCGGCTATGGTGCGACGGCCGACGGTGCGGACATGGTGGCGCCGTCCGGCGAAGGTGCCGTACGCTGCATGAAGATGGCGCTGGAGAAAGTGAAAGCGCCGGTCGACTACATCAATCCGCATGCGACGTCGACGCCGGTAGGTGACATCCCTGAGATCAACGCCATCCGCGAAGTCTTCGGGCCGCGCGCAATGCCGCCGATCAGCGCCACGAAATCGCTGACGGGCCACAGCCAGGGCGCGGCCGGTGTGCACGAGGCGATCTACACGCTTCTGATGATGCGCCACGGCTTCATCGCCGAAAGCGCCAACATCGAGGAACTCGATCCCGCGGTCGCCGACGCGCCGATCGTCAGAAGCCGGATCGACAACGCGAAAATCGATGTCGCCATGTCGAACAGTTTCGGGTTCGGCGGCACCAATGCGGTGCTGGTGTTCCAGCGTTATGCGGCGTGACGCGCATGGTTTTTGCAGGGCATAGGGGACGAACTCAAGCGGTCGTCCCGAATTGAGACAGGGGTAGGCATGGGTGATGGCAAAGGCTTGATGGCCGGCCGACGAGGCCTGGTGATGGGCGTGGCGAACGACCACTCGATCGCCTGGGGCATCGCGCGCGCGCTTGCAGGGCACGGCGCCGAGGTCGCGTTTTCCTATCAGGGCGACGCGCAGGCGAAGCGCCTGAAGCCGCTCGCGGCCCAGATCGGGTCGAAAATCCTTTTGCCCTGCGATGTCGAAAACGACGCCCAGCTCGACCAGCTTTTCCGCATGCTCGACTCGGAATGGGGCGAACTCGATTTCGTCGTGCATGCGCTCGCCCATTCCGACAAGAGCGAGATGCGCGGCCGCTACGTCGACACGACGCGCACCAATTTCGTGCGCAGCCTTTCGGTCTCCTGCTACTCCTTCACGGCGGTGGCGCAGCGCGCGCAGCATCTGATGACGGCGACGGGGCGCGGCGGCGCACTCCTCACGCTCACCTATCTCGGCGCGTCGCGTGTGGTGCCGAACTACAACGTCATGGGCGTGGCCAAAGCGGGTCTGGAGGCGAGCGTGCGCTATCTCGCCGCCGATCTCGGCCGCGAGAACATCCGCGTCAACGCGATTTCTGCGGGCCCGATGCGCACGCTGGCCGGCGCGGTGATCGGCGATTCCCGCACCGTGTTCAAATGGAACAAGGCCAACAGCCCGCTCAAGAAATCTGTCGAGCTCGAGCATGTGGGCAATGCCGCGCTTTATCTCCTGAGCGATCTGTCGGCGGGGGTCACCGGCGAGATCCACTTCGTCGATGCCGGCTACCACGTTGTGGGCATGCCATCGACGCAGAATCTCAAAGGTTGGGCGGCCGAGAACGGCGAAGACACCGAGGGGGAGAAGGCGCGTGTCGACGCCTAAAGGTCTGCTGTTCGGTGCCGCGTTGTTGACGCTTTCCACGGCCGCGCAGGCGGGCTGGCAGGAAGATGCGACGCCGTTCGACGTCAACCGCATTTCCAGACTGGACGAGGCGCGCGAAAAAGGCCTCGCGGAGGCGCAAGCCGGCCAGGACATGGCAACCATTCGTGCCGTGCTCGACCCGGCGCCGGAAGCGATCGGCGAGGGCGCGTTGACCGGAAAATGGCATTGCCGCACCATCAAGCTCGGCGGCCTCACGCCGGACGTCGTCTACAGCTGGTTCAATTGCCGCATCTCAAGTCGCGACGGCGGCCTTTTCTTTGAGAAGATCACCGGCTCACAGCGTATCGCAGGTATGCTCTATCCGCGCGACGAAGGCGGCTATGTGCTGCTGGGCGCAACGAGCGTCGGCAACGAACCGCCGCATCGCTACTCCGGCAATCATGAATCGGCCGGCGCCGCGGCGACGCCCGACGACGTTGTCGGCGTGCTGTCGGCCATCGGCGCCAACCGCGCGCGCATCGAATTTCCCTATCCCGTCCAAGAGTCCACGTTCGACGTGATCGAGCTCAAGCGGTAGGGCACCGTGGAAGAGGGGGGACGCAATCGCCGGTGGCTCTCATTTTCCTCCTCCTCGGACTCTGGATTGCCGCATTCGCGATATTTGTAAGAGTTTGGCGTCCCCGCTTCGCTTCTGATGAATCTCGCTTGCTCGCTTGTGCCCTCAATGCGGGAGGCGATGCGTGCGGCAAAGGTGGGTTTGCCGGCTGTGACCACTCGGAATGGATACGGCCTGATAATGGTGCAGGCGGCGGTCATGGTTCCCGCTTGCCTCGTGGTCTTGAGGTGAACCGTTGGCCGGCTATTCCGGAACGCCGCTGGCAATGAAGCTCGGGCTCAGGCCTGATCGTGCGCAAGCATTTGCGGCGACGGCATTCAAAAACCGCTCGATGCCAACTTCAAAAAAAAGCCCGGGAGGTCCCGGGCCCATATCAGTCTCGTTGTAGTCTGTTTTAGTGAACGTGATCGTCGCGGTCATGATTGTAGTCGTGATAACGCTCGGGATGAGCGTCCCGGAAGTTTTTCCAGTCAAAGTCGCGCTGCCAGGCATGCCACACGTGATGGTTATCCCAATAGCCGTCGCGATAGGCCATCGCCACATCGCCAACATGAAAAGAAACGCCGACTTGTGCGGAAGCAGGCGCCGCAACCGTCATAGCGGCCGTTCCGCTTACGGCAAGAATCAGCGCGGCATGAAGCGTCGATTTCATTTTGATTTCCTCGCCTAAATTGGCCCTGTCGGCGGGGGGCGCCGCGGGCGCATTGCAAAGTGCCGGCAACTCTCCGGGATTCGGCCTGTGAAAACCTCTATCAGGGCGAAGGGATTGCCATGCATCGTCACCTTACCAGCGAAGACGAAAACAATGTTTGTCATCGTTGACACATTTTGAAGACGCAAACCTGAACAATTTTTCAGACAAGGCATATGGCTTTGCAGCGACGGTCATTTGTGGCGGGAAATCGGCTTAATTGTGTTTTTTCTGAGACTTTGTTTTTTCGCCACCGGCTTGTTGTGCTCCCACGCTTCGTGGACGAGGCTCGCCAGTTCCGTCTTTGAAATCTTCGCGATCTGCACGATCACGTTCGCCGTCTTGCCCCACATATATTTCACGAAAGTCACCGGATCGGCTTCGAACAGGAACTCGCGGCGCTCCTGCGGCAGATTGAGATAGAGCCCATCCGGCCGCATGACCGCGAAAATGCGTCTGGCGGTGCGGTAGCTGGCCGGCCCCAATGGTCGACTTCGCTGACGCCTTCGAGCGCCAGCGCGATCTTGCGGACATCGGCTCGCGTGGCCATGCGCCCGATTGTGCGGCGCGCACCGCAAAAATCAAAGGGTCAAAAGCAGACGGGCCCGTTCCCCGCGTTTGCGGGGACCGCCGGGCCCGTTCCGTTCTCGCGAGCACACCCGTCTAGTGGTGGGGCTCGTCGCGGTCGTGTGTGTAGGCGTGATAGTGCTCGGGATGGGCGCGGCTGTAAGCTTGGTAGTCGTTGGGGTGCGCCCAATGATGCCAATGGTGATGGCTATCGTAATAGCCGTCCTGGTAGCCGACGGCGACATCGCCGAAATTGAGCGAAATGCCGACCTGCGCCAGTGCCGGCGGCACGACTGCGAGCGCGCAGAGACTCGTAACCGCGGACAGCACCGCGACCCTGATAAACGACGTCATGTCTGTGTTCCTCGGATAAAGGTGGGATCTTCAACCGGGTTGCCCCCGGCCGACCGGGCCCCGAACCCCCGGCAAATTATTAATGCATTTTCACCGTTGCGGTTCCGAGAACCGCGAGATGTTCATCTATGCCGAAGGCTGGGGACGAGGCGATGACGGTTTGAAGATGATGTCGCTGACGAAGCGGCCTTGCGCCGTACGGCGCATCTGCACGATCACGTCGACGACCTGACGCACATAGGTTTCGATTGTGCGCCAATCGACGCCCAGTCCTGCGAGCAGCGCCATCATCGTGATCTGTTCGACGGCGGCGTCCGCCGAGTCCGCATGCACCGTGGTGACAGAGCCGGGATGGCCGGTGTTCACCGCCCGCAGGAATGTGAACGCTTCCTTGCCGCGGAGTTCACCCAGGAGAATGCGGTCGGGCCGCATGCGCAGCGATGCTTCCAGCAAATCTTCCGCGCCGACGCGGGCTTCGCCGAGTTCGCCGCGCACCGCGATCAGTCCCAGCGCGTTGGCGTGCTCGAGTTTGATCTCGGGCGTGTCCTCGATGACGATCAGCCTTTCCTGCCGGTCGACGAGCTTGACGAGTGCATTGAGCAGCGTCGTCTTGCCCGACGAGGTGCCGCCGGAAATGACGATGGTCTTGCGGGCCTTGACGGCTTCTTTCAGGAAATTCGCCTGATCGCCGGCGGCGAGCAGCTTCGCGAGCGCTTCGTCGGAGGCGCCGATGTCGGCGTCTGACGGACGGCGAAAGAGACCGGCGCCGTCGAGTTCATCGATGGAAAGATTGGAGATCGTGTGTTTGCGGATGGCAAGCGCCAGACCTTGCCGTGTCGCCGGCGGTGCCACGATCTGCACGCGCGCGCCGCCCGGAAGGCTGGCCGAAAGCAAAGGCTGTTCGCGATTGACGCCTTGATGCGTGGTTCCCGCGATCTGCCGCGCCAGACGCTGCAGCACGATCTCGGTCACATCGGGTGCGGCTTCGCATAGGGTTCCGCCGCCGGCCGTTTCCACCCACACTTCGCCCGGCCGGTTGACCAGGATGTCGGTCACGTCCTCGCGCGCGAGCCAGAGCTCGAACGGGGCGAGATAGCTCTTGAGATAAACGTTCATGGCGTCTTCGGCTGCGGCACCGCGGAAAAGTCGAGATCGCGGGCCACGAACACGCGCACCGGCGTGCCCTGCGGCACGGTGATCGTCGTCGGCACGTCGATATATTTCTGCAGCGCGATGGCGGCGACGTTGTTCGCCTGCTGCGGCGTGCCGATGACGATGGCCGTCGAGTTTTGCGGGGTCGTGGAGTTGACGGCGGCGTCGAGGCCGGCGGTCAGCACGGAGAGAAGGATCGCAGCGCCGAAACGTTGCAGGAAATGCGAATTGGATTCGCCCTCCACACCGCCGCGGCCCAGCTGGTCGGTCGCGGGTGAGCCGATATCGACGGACACCGCGTCGGGGGTGAGAAGGCGCGACCAGACGACGAAGGCGCGCGAATAGCCCGCGGCGACCGCGCTCCGGTATTGGCCGATCAGTTTCGAGCCGCGCGGGATCAAGACCGTCGTTCCGTCGAAGCCGTGGACATCGCGGCTGACGACGGCGCGCACGAAGCCGGGCAGATCGGAATTGATCCCCGTCTCGAGGATCGCGGGTACGACGGTTCCCTGCGGCACGATCAGTCTGGTGTTGTGCAATTGTGAGGCGAAGACAGTCGCCGCCTGCGATTGGCTCACGTGGCTGGCAAAGGTATCGTCGTCGAGGTTGTTGCCGATGGCATTGTGCGACGCGGCCGTGGCATCGGGTGTCTTGGTTTGGGTCGTCGTGGTCGTCGTGCCGGTGTTCGTCGTTTGCACCGTCGATGGCGCGTCGCTCAAATCGACGATCATGGCGGGAGCACTGAGCCGACCAGTGGTTTCCCGCATCGGATCGGCGACCACCGGCCGCACGACGGCGATGGCGCGCGCGACCGGCACAGGTGGCGGCGCGAATTGCACGACGGCAGCCGGGTGCGGCGCGGGCTTCGCCGCCTGCGCATGCGACGCGCGGCCCTGGCTCAGCGAAAAGAACACGACGGCGGCCAGAAGCGCGATGCCGGCCAATCCCGCCGCGAAGCCCCAGGGAACGTCGTTGCGCGCGACGGCTGAAAGCGGCCGCGAGAAACGTTCGAAGACGGCGCTCTGCCGGAAACCGCCGCCACTCTGCATCGTGTCGCTCATTGGAACCATCTTTCGAAAAGTGTCGGCTGGGGGCGAGGCTTGGGGCTCAATGGTCCCGGGCCTTCCTCCCTGTATCCGTCGTTGATGATGCGCGTCGTTTCCTCGCCGCGTCGGAGCACGAAAGCCGGCGCCACGCGATCGATGACGAGATAACCGTCGCGGCTCGCCACGTTGACGACCGATTCCTGATTGTCGGAATCGACGACGAAGATGGCCGGATAATCGGAAGCCTCGGAGAAGGCGAAATAGGTCGAGTGGCCGTCGTCGAACACGCGCGTGGGGAGGTTTTTCGACGAGCCTTCGTAGCTGTAAGCGTGATTGACGTCGCTCGGCATCTGTGGCTTCGGCGGGCCCTGCTCGGTGGAGACCACGGCTCTGGCGGGCTCGGGATAGTCGAAACGCACGCCGAAGATGATGCTACGATCCCGCGGCGCTTCATCCGGCCCCACGCTCAGATCGAACATGTAGCGGCGCAGATTGGTGTAGACCGCCATGTTGGTGACCGCGTCGCGGCGCATCGGCTTCACGAAGAGCAGATTGGCTCTGCGATTGGGCGTCACCTGCCAGCCCTGGCTGTCGCCGATGGCGACGTTCTCGATCTTCTCGTTCTCGCCGAATTCGACGCTCATGGCGTAGCCGAGCGTACCCTCGAGCTCGATCACCTGATCCGGATCGTAATGGACGACGCGGATGCGCGGATCGCTCGGCCCCGGCATGGGACGCTCCGCGGCTTGCGCAACCGCGCCCAGCGCGACCAGGCATACGAGACCGAGAACGGCTGTCCTCATTGACGGTTCACCCTCGTGGAGCGGCGCACCAGGCGATCGGGCATCCGCCGGAAATCTTCTCCGAGACGTTCGGGTCGCGACGCGCGTGGCGCATAGGCGGCGGGGGCTGCATCGCCCTGTGAGCCGTAAGCATATTGCGCGGTATGGCCTGCGATGCTGGACGAACGCTGCAGCGCGTGCACGAGTTGGTCGATACGCGTGTCGCCTGCGGTTGCACGCACGGTGACGGCGGCGGTCTGCGGCGGCGGCGTCTCGGCTTTGTGCCGCACGGGCAGGCGGAAGCCGATGGCGACGACGCCGGCTGCGATCACGAGACCGAATTGCGCGGCGGCGAACACGTACACGATGAAGCAGGTGACGAGCGCTTCCGACGCATCGAGCGAGCCGGAGGCCTTCTGCTGGTCGAGCACGTCGAGGCGCGGCTCGATCGTCGCTAGGAGGATGATGGTCGTGATCCAGCACAGCATCGGCACCAGCGCCGCGGCAGAGATGGCGCGCACCCAGCCGGTGAAAAGCCCGCCGGCACTTTCGAACAGGAAGAGCGCGAGGAAAATCGGGCCGACCATGGCGAGCACGCCGGTGACGACCGTTGCGAAGGCGAGAAGCCCGCCCGTCGCCGCGAGCAGCGCATTCGTCGCGTAGGAAAGCTCGCTCGCCGCCTGCGCCGCATTGACATTGCTCCCGGTTGTGTCGGATTGCGCGAGTTTGCTGAATGCGACCTGGTCGGCGCGCATCTGATCGTAGGCCGTCTGCAGGCGTTCCAGCGGCGCGAATTGCGGACCGACGATGGCGCCGGCGAGTTCGGTGGGTGCGCGTGCGCTGAGATCAAGCACCAGCGTCTGGAACACCGTCCAGTTGAGCGTCAGCGCCAATACCGTTCCGATCTTGAGACCGATCAGGGGAATCTCGGAGAGCGATGGCGCACCCAGCCCCATCAGCAGGCGATAGCCCAACACCGCCACATAAATCGTGAGCAGCATGGTGACGGCGAGCGGAAAGATGGAATGCGGACCGGTCAGCGCGCGGAAGGCCCCTTCCGAGAAGACGCCGACATTGCAGCGCGTGACGGTCAGAAGCTCCCGGATGACGCCGAGATCGGACGAGACGAGCGCACAGCTGTTCATGCGCGGCGCTCCGCGGCGCTCGTGCGCTTCAGGAACAGGGGCAACCAGCGCGCCGGATCGTCGCCCACCTCTTCGCGGATGGCGTCTAGGCTGCGCACAGAGGATTCCGTACCGGACAGCACCTTCAGCTCGCGATCCATGCGCGACAGATCGAGCCGTGCCACCACGCTGTGATCGGCCTGCTTGACGAGGAAGCAGCGCGACGTGTCGGGCAGCGAGCGCACCAGCTGGAATTCGTGTTCAGTCAAACCGAAGCCGTCGATGTACTCCTCAGCCTGCGCCCGCGGATTGGGCAGGAATATCTGCGTTGCGGCCTGCTCGACGATGGCCGAAGCGATCCGGCTTTCGAGCGCATCCGACGGGCTCTGCGTGCAGAAGCCCACGATGCCGTTGCGTTTCCTGATGGTCTTTTCCCATTCCTTCAGGCGCAGCACGAAGACGTCATCGTCCAGCGCCTTCCAGCCTTCGTCCACGATGATGATGGTGGGGGTGCCGTCCAGCCGCTGCTCGATGCAATGGAACAGATACATCATCGCCGGCGTGCGTGTGGCGGGCGTATCGAGCATGCGCGTCATGTCGAAGCCGAACACGTCCGTCGCGAAATCGACGCGGTCTTCGGCATTGTCGAACAGCCAGGCGAACTCGCCGTCGTCGCACCACGCCTTGAGGCGCGCTGCAAGGTCGCCGGCCGCGGGCCTGCGCATACCTACGAAAAGTTCCCGCAGATAGCGCAGGCGGCGATGCATACGCGGCTGATCGAAATTGGCGGCGATGGCGTCGGCGATGATGAGGCGATCGTCTGCCGAAAGCGTCTCGCCGTGCGGCGAGAGCAGCCGCGACAGCCACTCGACGAGGAAGGCGCGATTGCCCTGGCTGTCGGCCATCTGCAGCGGATTGAAGCCGGTGGATTCGCCCGGACGCAACACGTCGTAGCGCCCGCCGATGGCGCGCACGAAGATCTCCGCGCCGCGATCCTTGTCGAAATAGATCACCTTCGGGCCGAAGCGCCGCGCTTGCGCGATCAGGAAGGTGAGCAGCACCGTCTTGCCGGAACCACTGGGGCCGATGACGGTGAAATTGCCGAGATCGCCGTTGTGGAAGTTGAAATAGTAGGGCCCGTGCGCGGTCGTCTCGAGCAGCGTCACCGCATCGCCCCAGTGATTGCCCGACGGCTTTCCGGCGGCGTGATTGTGAAAGGAAGCGAGGCTCGCAAAGTTCGCGTTCGAGATGAGAGCCTTGCGCGCGATATATTTGAAATTGCCCGGCAGCTGCGCCCAGAAGGCGGGCTCCATGTTCACGTCTTCGCGCACGGCGATGGCGCCGATTTCGGCCAGTGCCGATTGCACGTCGGCGACGGCCAGATCGAGATCGCTGAGATCGTCCGACTTCACCAGCACGGACAGATGATGCTCGCCATAGGCCGTGCGGCCGGAGCCTACGGAATCGCGCGCGGCGGCGAGCTCGTCGCGCAGGCTGAAGGCTGCATCGTCGGCGGCCTGCAGGCGGCGCAGCGCGAGGTTCATGCGGTTGAGCGTGGTCTGTCGGTCGACGAAGGAGAAGCTTTCGCTCAACACCATCTCGAAGGGCAGGCGCAGGACATTGTCGAGCATCCCCGGCAGCGAGCGCACCGGATAATCTTTCACGGAAACGATGGCGCCGTAGCATTTGGGCGCGCCGCCACCCGCTTCGATCTCCAGCGCGTCGAGGCCGAAGCTCAGCCGCCGGTCGGGCAGCGCCTCGCCGATGTCGCCTTCCGGCATCAGGACCGGCCGCATGTCGCCGTTCAGCAGGCCGTAGAGGAACGCGCACGGTTCGGAATAGGTGACGCCGCTGTGGTCGTAGGTCGTCAGCGCGCGCGCACCATAGGGCGCCAGCGTAGCGGTGAAGGATTCACGCGTGGCATGCAGTTCGCGCAGTTCGCGCACCAGATTGTCCTGGCTCCGCGACGAACGGAAAAGCCGTTCGATGACGCCCGCCGAGCCCTGCAGCGGACGGCTCACCAGCGTCAGGAACAATTCGTTCGAAAAGAGCCGGCCGTTCGCGAGTTTCGTCTGCCACGCATCGTTCAGCCGGCGGCAGAAGGCATCGTCGGCCGAGCCGTTCAGCTCCGGCATGGTGCGGCGGCGAATGACGTGATGGTAAAGTGCGAGGCGCGAACTCGCGGCGCCGCGCAGCAGCGTCTCGCGCACCTGCTTGCGATAGTTCAACTCCTCGTCATCCATCGTCTCGAACGGATAGCCGTTGAGCTTCAGGAACTGCAGCAGAAGACCGTCGCGGGTGACGACTGTCACGTCGTCGACGTGGCGCGCATAAGGCAGCCGCTCGCCGATCCGGGCCTCTTTCGGACGAAGGATGCGCGCTGCCGCGCCGGTGACGTAGGTGCGGCTCATGGCTGATACGAGTTGCAGCGCCAGTAACGGTAATTGCGCACACGCGGGCAGCGGCTCACTTTCATGATCCACAATTCGAAGAAGCGCGGCTCGCGGATGCAGGCGACATAGCCCACGGCATGCACGACGGCTGCCGCGGCAAGCGCCCAGAACGACTTCGTGATGAGGAAGATCTCGACTGTGACGATCAGGTTGAACACGGCGTAGTCATACGTCACGCCAAAGACCATTTGCGGCCGCGTCAGCGCCGCGAAGATCGGGTCCTGGGCGAGCTTGCTCAACGCTCTCACCTCGCCACGATGGTGCGCATGCCTTCGACGATGGCGGCCGCGCCGAAGACGATGAAAGCCCCCAGCACCACGACCAGGCCTCTGCGCCAGTCGATGCGGCCCGTAAGCATCATCAGGCCCACGACGGCGACCGCGATTACAGCGGCGGTCGTCGCCACGTTGCCCATCAGCGTGCCTTCGATCCATTGCAGCGCTGCGAGAATGGGGCCAGACCCTGCGGGATCGGTCTGTTGCGCCAGCGCCGGTGTCGCTGCGAGCGCTCCCGCAAGTCCGAAAATCGTTTGGCGCGCGTTTCGCATGATAATCTCCTGACTTCAGTTGGGACCGGCGAGCGCCGTTGCCGACATCCGCGCGAGAATCGCGTCCACATAGGCCTGCGTTTCGCGATAGGGCGGCACGCCGCCGAAGTGGTCGACGGCGCGCGGGCCCGCGTCGTAAGCGGCGAGCGCTTTCACAATGTCGCCGTCGTAGCGCACGACGAGCGCACGCAGATACTCCGTTCCCGCTTCGATATTTGCGGACGGGGAACATGGCGCCGCGCAATAGGTGCGTGCAGTTTCCGGCATCAATTGCATGATGCCTTTCGCACCTTTGGGCGAAACCGCTTGCGCGTCGAACGCAGATTCGCGCCATGCAACGGCGGCGATGAGCGCGGGGCTGAGCGCATAATGCGCGGCGGAATTCGCGATCGCGGCGCGGACGCCCGGGTTCGCACGGCGCGTCGCATGCCGGGCGATGTTCGGCGTCTCAGGCCGCAGCGCCTGCGGCTTCAGATCGGCAGTGGTGTAGAGCGCAGGTCCGGAATGGACGGTCACCGAGCCGTCGTCGCCGATGGAAAGCACCTCGGCATGCGCCGCGGTCTGCGAGAGCGCGAAGAGCATGAGCGCAACACCGGCAAGACGCCGGCGCAAAACCGCAATGTCGGGCGACCCCGCAGCCATTTTCCCCAACCCCACCAACCGCCCAGCTTGGCTGTGACGGCGCTCCCGCACTGCACCCAAATTTCTTTTCGCAAGTGCGAGGCTCTATCGTCATTTTTACTCCAAGGCCCGGAAAAACCCTAAGAAAATTTTGTCTGCGTACGGGCCGGCGCCGAGATCGGTCCGCTGTCGCGGCCTTGCAAATCTGACTAGCATCGCGTGCGAATGGGCGGCCCAGGTGGCTGCGTTCGGGGGAACGGATGCGAGGCTCGAGGGGCGGCGCAAGTGCCCTTGCCGCTTTGATGGCGGCCGACGATTCCGAGGTTCTTACGCTGGCACTTCCGGGCGGTGGTACGCTCTTCGAGGCGGGCGAAACCTCCGGCATGGTCTATGTGCTGCGCGCCGGCCGGCTGGCTGCTGTCCTTCCCGGAAATCCACCGCAATTGCTGGGTCTCATCTGGCCGGGCGAGGCGATCGGCGAGATTTCGCTGCTCGCGGACATTCCCCATACGGCGACGGTCGTCGCCATGCGCGACAGCGAACTGCTCGCCATGCCGCGTGCCGCGTTTCTCGACACGGTCCAGAAACATCCGGCGATATTGCTCGAGCTGATGCGCACCATGATCACGCGTGCGCGCAACGACGGTGCGGGGAAGAGACTCGCCGTCACTTTCGGATTTCTTGCTGCAGGCATTGGTCCGCCCGTCCGCGCCCTCGTAGAGCGGCTGCGGCGCGAAGTGGAAAAGAACGGCGCGCACGCGGCGCTGCTGACGGCCGAGCATCTTTCGCATCCGACGGAGTGGTTCTCGGACCGCGAGGAAGAGCACGATTTCGTCTTCTACGTTGCGGAGGCGGGAGAAACGGCCTGGGCTGCGCATTGTCTGCGTCAGGCCGATCGCAGTTTCTGGGTGGGACGGGGCGATGCGGAAACGCCATCGACTGCACCGTTTTCGACAGCGCGCGCAACGCTCAAACCGGCCGATCTTCTGCTCGTTCATCCGTCCGCATGCGTGCGTCCGTCGGGCGCCCGCGACTGGCAGAAAGCGCTGTGCTGCAGGCAGATATTCCACGCGCGCGAAGGCGATGAGGCGGACATCGCACGTCTGGCGCGCGTCATCACCGGCCGCTCGGTCGGCGTGGTTCTGTCGGGAGGCGGCGCGCGCGGCTATGCCCATGTCGGCGCGCTGCGCGCTCTGCACGAATACGGCGTGCCGGTCGATTTCATCGGCGGCGCGTCCATGGGTGCGGTGATCGCGGCGGGATTCGCCTCAGGCTGGAACGGCCACGAAATGGCGGCGCGCGTGAAAACGGCCTTCGTCGAAACCAACCCGTTGTCCGATCTGGCTGTACCGCTGATCGCGCTCACGCGTGGGCGCGTCGTGGACCGCCGTCTGTCCGAGAATTTCGGCGACACGGACATTCTCGATCTCTGGCGGCCGTTCTATTGCGTGTCGTCCGATCTCACGAACGGCACACATATCGTCCATGACAGCGGCCTTCTGCGGCGAGCCTTGCGCGCCTCGATCGCGCTTCCGGGGATACTTCCCCCCGTCGTCGAAGGCGATAACGTCCTCGTCGACGGCGGCGTGATGCGCAATCTCCCCATCGATCTGATGCAGGACATGCATGACGGCCCGATCGTCGCCGTCGACGTCAGCATCGACACGGGCCTCACGCCCAGGGACATCGAGACGCCCCGCTCGCTCGCACGCTGGGTGTTGAGCGGCGCCTGGCGCAAGGGCGCGCCCATCGTTTCGCTGCTGCTGCGCTCAGCCACGGTGACGGCGACTCGGGACGTGATCGCAGCGCGCGGCGCGGCCGATGTCTTCATCGCACCCGAGCTCGACGGCGTGGAGATCCGGGACTGGCGCGCCTTTGAGCCTGCGGTCGAGGCGGGGTATCGGGCGGCGGCGTGGGCATTGGGAAACCTCGATTGCCCGCTGACCGAGCTGCGAGTGCGCCGCGGTCGCTGTGATCAAGATCACTGATCTTAACGCTGATATGAACGGTTTTGCCTGACCTCTGGCGCCGATCCCGTCCGCCGATATAGATTTGCCTGCCGCCGTTGGGGCTCGCCCGCAAGAGGCGAGGGGGCAGGGGTGATGCGACGCGTCTTACAGTGTGCGTTGGGTGACAGTTCGCGCGTTCGGCGCGCGGCATGGGCTGCGCTGTTGGCGGCCGGCTTTCTGCTCACCGCGAGCGCGGTCGCCGCCGAACCCTATGTCCTTGTCTATTCCGAAGGCTCCGTCGTCACGCTGCCGGGCGGCGCCACTGTTTCCAAGGGCGAGCAGATCGACGCCGAGAAGCTCGTCCAACTCGGTCCCGCCGACCTCGCCATCTTCGTTTCGCAGTCGGGCAACGTCGTTCATCTCGACGGGCCTTACTGCGGCACACTCGTGAGTTCGATGGAGCGCGCGAACGGGAACGGCTTGTTCGGTCTGTTGGGCGGCAAATCCGCTGCGCCTAAGCCGCAGGGATGTCCGAAATGAATCCGTTTGCGGCGCTTTCGAAATGGATTCGCGGCAGCGCGATCGGCTCCGCCATCACGCTTTTCGCGATCTCCATTCCGGTCGCCTACATCGTCACCTTTGCTGTCCACAACTCGATCCTCGACCGCGGCCAGCGCGACTGGGTCATCGCGGTGGCGACGCCGCCCGAGCCGCAGGATTCCGACGTCGTCGTCGTGACAATCGACGAAGATTTCATCGACCATTTCACCGCCTCCACGCGCTATCGCGACCCGGTGGACCGGCACGAAGTCGCCAGCCTCATTCAGACCATCGCCGCCAAGCATCCGCGCGCCATCGGCCTCGATCTCCTGCTCGACCACCGCACGGAGGAAGCAAAGGATGACGAGCTCCGCGCCGAACTCGGCCGTCTCGCCAATACCTACAGCAACCAGACCAAGATCCTCATCGCGCAGAAAGCCGACGAGAACGCAAGTGAAGCCGACACGCTCAAATACTTCCTGTTCGATGCGCGCGCCCGCGCCATCCGCGACGTCTGTGCCGACGACAACACGGGCACTGTGACCGGCACGCTGCAGGGCGCCAACGACGAGGACGGCAATTACGCGCCGAGCTTCGCGCAGGCGCTGGCCGGCGCGGGCCCCAGCCCCTATGCGCGGACGACCGCGTCGCTCAATTGCGCGGGATCGAAACCCGGCACGGCGCTCGAACTGGCATGGCACGGCACGGAAGTGGGCAATCAGCACACCTTCCGGCGATATCCGGCGCGCTTCGTCGAGCAGCTTCCGAGCGACTGGTTCCGGGACAAGATCGTACTCGTCGGCATGGACGTGCCCGGCATCGACCGGCTGCGGACGCCGTTCACGAGCCTTTTGCGCGATACGCAAGGCGGCGTGCCCGACGTGATCGTTCAGGCGCATGCCGTCTCGCAATTGCTGCACAACAAGCCGGCGCCGTCGGTCAATGTCCAGATCGATTTCCTGATCGCCTTCGCGCTCGCCTTCCTGGGTGCCCTGAACGGCGCCGGCAGCATGGGCCTCGGCATGCGCGCGGCGGTCGGCCTCGTGGTGATTGCGTTTTTGTGGTCGGCGGGCATCGCGCTTTTCTATTTTACCGGCCAGCTCGTCGGCCTTGTCGGGCCCACGATTGCAGCCGTCGTTTCCTTCGCCCTGATGGACACGCTGTCCGGCAGCCAGGCGCGCAAGCAGCGCGCCTTCATCCAGAGCGCCTTCGAAAGCTACGTTCCGCCGAAGCTCGTCGACCGGCTGGTGCGCGAACCCGAACGCATGTCGCTCGACGGCGAGCTGCGCACGATGAGCTTCATCTTCACGGACGTGAAGGACTTCACCACCATGGTGGAGAGCCTGAAGGACGATCCGGGCAAGTTGCCGCCCATCATCAACGCTTATCTCGACGGCATCGCGCGCATCGTCATCAACCACGAGGGCATGGTCGACAAATTCATCGGCGATGCTGTTTTCGCGATCTTCAATGCGCCGATCGACCTTCCCGATTTCGCAGAAAAGGCCGCGCGCTGCGCGCTCGAGATCGACAAGTTCGGCGAGGCCTTCCGCAAGGAGCAGGAAGCCCGCGGCATCAAGTTCGGCATGACGCGCATCGGCGTGCATACCGGCTCCGCCATCATCGGTAATTTCGGCGGCCGCGCGCGTTTCACCTATACGGCCGCCGGCGACGCCGTGAACACGGCGGCCCGCCTCGAAGCCCTCAACAAGCGGCTGGGCACGCGGGTCTGTGCCAGCGGCGATACGCGGGCGCGCTGCAAATCCGTGCAGTTCCGTCCCGTCGCGACCGCCATGGTCAAGGGCAAGACGGAATCCGTCGAAGTCTGGCAGCCGCTGCACAACGGCCAGTACTCGGCCGATTATCTGCGTCGCTACGAAGCCGCTTTTGCGCAGGCGAAGAGCGGAGCCAACGCACTTTCCTTGTTCACGGCATTGCAATCGGAAGATCCGAACGATCCGCTCGTGCGTATGTACGTCGAGCGGCTGAAGGCCGGACAGACTGGAATAACAATCGGCCTTGATTGACGGGGACTTCTCCGTCGTTGGGTGGGGTCCTTTAGTTCATGCAGTCTTTAGACGCGCAGAACGCGTGGGTCGTATCGGCGAATGCCGCGCGCCGCCATATTCCGGGTTCGCTTGCGCTTCTTCTTGCCGTTGCCGCCTTCGCGCTCACCCTGTGGGCGGGCCCCTCGATCTTCAACTTCGCCGCCGGCCTGATCGCCCGATCAATGGTCCTCGGCACCGGCGGCGTCCGGCTTGTCCAATCCTTAGCTTATTTCCTCCCCCCCGTTCTGGTTCTTGCCTTTCTCTGGTTCGAATGGCGGCCTTGGCCGCATGCCCGGCCGGGCTGGTTCTTCTTCGGGCTACTGGCCGGCACGGTGGCCTTTTTTCTGGCCTTGGCTGCGGTCTATGAGCTTGGAGTTGTTAAGTTTATTGCCCGAAGCGCGGTGACGCCGCACCTTCTTTCCGGCATCGGGGAGGCGGTTCTCATTATCGGGCTTAGGACCTTCGGGGAGGAGTTCTTCTTCCGGGCCTGGCTGCAGCCGCTGCTCGCCAGGAGCTGGGGCGTCCCCGTCGGCCTCGCCGTGACCTCGCTCCTCTTCGGACTCGTCCATGTGTTCTCGCGCGGCGTCCCCTTCGTCGTCCTCGTCAATGTGACGCTCGCCGGCGCCTTCTTCGGACTTATTGCGCTGCGCACCGGCGGCCTCGCAGCGCCTTTCGCTGCGCATTGGGCGTGGAACGCGATCGAGCAATGCGTCTTCGGCCTGGTACCGAATCCGGGCGTCGATTCCATGGGCACTTTCATCGATCTCGATCTCGTGGGACCTACACTGTTGAGCGGCAGCAGCGACGGACTCAACGGCTCGCTCGGCACGACGGTCGTGCTTGTCGTCTGCGTCGTCGCAATCGGATTGATGGGACGTTCGTCCGTCGGCCGCGCGAGTACAAGCGTCGCACATTAACGTGTGCGCATGCGCACACCGAAATTGATCCATTCCGAAACAGTTCACGTATAATCCCGCATCGAACCAGTGCAGGAAAGTTGCATTGCTTTCGATCCAATGCGTCACCGGGTGTCAAACGGGGTCGCTTCAATAAAGCCCTGATAGCGTTGAGCTTTCTGGGTGTCACAAAATTGCCGGGTTAACGTTCCGTCGAGCCGCGTTACCCGCTCAGCGTGTGGCGCGACACAGGCATAACGGTTGCATTTGCGGCTACCGGCCGTTACTTTCTATTAACTCTTGGGGTGCACCAGATGAGCAAGAATATCCTGTACTTAGGAGTTGTCGGCTGCGCGTTGGCGATCATCGCTGGACCGACTTTCGCAGGGCCCAGCAAAGCCGATCTTGAGAAAGCGTTGAGCGCCTGTCCCCCCGGACAAAGCGAAGGCCAGGATGGTCTTTGCGCGCCGTCACAGGGCGATCAAATGGGCTACGATTTCATTCCGCAGGGTGACACCGCGCCGGGCGGCGCCAAACCTTCGCAGGTTTCTTCGACGAAGCCCATGACGACACATCACAAGGTCGCATCGATGGGGCCGACGTCGTCCGTGCAGCGCGGTCTGGTTGATCTGCAGATGACGTTTGCGAACGCATCTTGGATGATGACGCCAGCCGACAAAGTAACGGCCAACACGCTGACGCAGGTTCTGATGGAGCCGGCGAACATGTCGAAGGTCGTCGAAATCGGCGGACACACGAACAGTGTGGGCGGCGAAGCCTACAACCAGGATTTGTCGCAAAGGCGCGCCGAGGCGGTTAAGGCCTATCTCGTCGCCAACGGCGTTCCGGCGGACCGTCTGAAGACGGTCGGCTATGGTTCGGCACAGCCCCTGCCCGGTACGGATCCTGCATCGCCGGAGAATCGGCGTGTGATGCTAACTATGCTTGGCACAAAACAGCCCTAGCAGCTACAAAGCTGCTCTAGAGTTGGGTAAGGAATAAATTAATAAGGCGCGCGCGACAGGCGCGCGCCAGCGTTTTTGGGTCATCGGGGCGGGGGGTATGCCGAACATTCGTTCGTACCTTGGCGGCATTGCGTCCTGCGCGATGACGCTGGCCGTCATGCTGACGGTCACGGCACCCGCTTCCGCGCAAGCGCCACCGAGCGCGCAGGAGCTCAATCCCGCGCAGCGCGCGCCGTCGCCCGCGCCCGCGCCGCAATCGCGCGGCGATATCCTTTCGGCACCCGAACCCGGTCCATGTCCGCTTCGGAATTCGAAGCTGACCTTCACGCTGACGAGCGTAACATTCACCGGCGCCGACACACTGACCTCCGAAGACCTTGCGCCCGCCTATGCGGGGCTGATCGGCAGGAAGGTCCCCGTTTCGGCGCTTTGCGACATCCGCGACGGCGCGTCGCAGATTCTCTTCCACAAGGGCATCTTCGCCCGCGTTGAAATTCCCGAGCAGAAGATCTCCAAGGGGCAGGTCACCTTCGAAGTGATCGAAGCCTATATCGCCCGCGTGCGCGTGCTCGGCAACGACACCAACGCCCAGGCGAAGGTCGAGGATTACATCGAGATGCTGCGCGGCATGAAGCCGTTCAACATCGAAGACGCGCAGCGTTATCTCTTCCTCGCCTCCGACGTGCCCGGCGTCACCATCAGCGCGACGCTGAAGCCCGCAGGCAAAGCGCGCGGCGCCATCGAGCTCGACGTAACCGTCGTCTCCTATCGCCCGTACGACGCGCTCCTCAACATCGAGAATTTCGGATCGACGGAAGTGGGCCAGTTCGGCGGGCTTTTGCGCGTCGACCTCAACTCGCTCACGCCGTGGGGCGACCGCACGACCTTCGTCGATTATCAGACGTTCGACATCAAGAAGCAGAACGTCGCCCAGTTCCTCGAGGAAGTGCGGCTCGGCGACGATGGCTGGATCGCACATTTCTCGTTCTCCGACGGCGAGACGCATCCTTTGGGCGCGCTGACGCCCCTGGAGCTGTACTCGCTTTCGTACGTCGGCGACGTCAACGTGGCCTATCCGGTGATCCGCCGGCGCTACGAGAATTTCACGCTCACCGGCGGTTTCAACTACATCGCCGAAAAGGTCGACGCTTCGTCCTCGGTGCTGAGCCAGGACAATCTGCGCATCTTCTATCTGAGCGCGAGCGGCTACCAGACGTTCCGCTGGGAATTGCCGGTGTGGATCCAGGGCGAGTTTTCGCTGCGCAAAGGCGTCGAAGCGCTGGGTGCGAGTCCGGACAACGATCCGCTTCTGTCGCGTCCGGGCGGCAATTCGGCAGCGTTCGTGATGCGCAGCGACGGCGCCGCGCGTATCGGGCCCTATTACGACTTCACCGGCAATCTGAACTACCAGGCGCAATACTCCGATTCACCACTTCTCACCTACGAGCAGCAGGCGATCGGCAACTTCACCATCGGCCGCGGTTACGACCCCGCCTCGCTCAACGGCGACCGCGCCATCGCGGGCTCCGCCGAGCTCCACTATTCACCAATGCCGGCGGATTGGGTTGTGACGGCTTCGCCTTACGGCTTCTATGACATCGCACGTGTCTGGAACAGGACGCCGGGCAGCCAGAACCGCGAAGTGCGTTCGATCGGCGGCGGCATGGTGTTCCAGGTTACGCAGCGGCTGAGGGTCGACACGTTTTACGCCCATCCGATGGACCGGATCTCGGATGTCGCGACGGAGAAGCCTGGGGACCGATTGTTCCTCAATCTGACGGTGAGCTACTGACATGGCCACGCAGAAGAGACATGGGGCAGCGCGGGGTGGGGAAATGAAAATCTTCCGCCTACGTACCTATCTTTTAGCCACAGCGGCAGTGGGTGCAATCACATTTGGCGTTGTTACACAGGTTCGTGCGAATCCCACGGGCCCAAGTTCGCCTTCCGCCGTCGCGTTGGCTCCGACCTATACGGGCCTCGGGACCAGCAATCTCCAGGTCAACCTCAACCAGCCGCGCACGATCATCGACTGGTCGACCTATAACATCGGCCAGGGCCAGACGACGTCCTACATATTCGGCGCGAACAACAATAACTGGATCGTGCTCAACCGCGTCAACAGCGGCTCCGCCACGATCAACGGCACGCTGCAGGGCTGTCTCGCCGATTGCACGACGTTCGGCGGCAATATCTGGATCTACGCGGCCGACGGCGTCGTCATCGGCAACAATGCGGTCGTCAACACGGGCGGCTTCCTCGCCACCACGTCGCCGCTGTCGATGACGGATTCCGCCTTCGCCACCGGCACGGGCAATTCCTTCAGCTTCGGGTCGGCGAATGCCGGAACCTCGGTGCAGGTGCTCTCCGGCGCGCAGATCACAAGCTCGGGCGGCACGCTCGCCTTCATCGCGCCGCAGGTTTCGACGCAGTCGGGATCGACGATCACCGCGCCGAACGGTTCGGGCAGCGTGCTTTACGGCGCGGCCACCTCCTACACGCTGCAATTCGCGCCGGATGCCGACAACGATTTCGATCTCGTCACCTTCGACGTGCCGGCGGCGGGAAGCTCCGGCGGTTCGACCTCGACGACGCCCATCAACATCCAGGGCGCGACCAAGGCAGGCAACGTCTACGTCGCGGCCGTCACACAGAGTTCCGTCGCCAACGCAATGATCTCGATCGGCGGTGAGCACACGGCGACACAGGCAAGTTCTGTCGGCGGCGACATCGTGCTTTCGGCCGGTGGCGGCATCGAAAACGGCCAGGCGGCCGCGCCGAGCGGCGGTGCCGGCGGCCAGGTGAGCGCAACTGTTTCCGGAAACCTGCAGGCGAGCAATCAAATCGCGCTCAACACGACCGGCAACCTCACGGTCTCGGGCGCCGTCAACGCGAACAATGCGACGGGCGCGGGCGGCACAGTCACAGCCACCGGCGCCAACGTCGAAGTCGCCGGCACCGCGAACATCTCCGCCAACGGCACGTCGGGCGGCACGATCCTGATCGGCGGCGATGTTCATGGCGGCATCAACCCGTCCGAGGATTTCTCAAGCCAGCCGATCGCCGACGCGCAGACGACCTCGATCGATTCCGGCGCGCAGATCTCGGCGAACGGCTCGGACGGCGCGGGCGGCAATGTCGTCGTCTGGTCGAACAATCAGACGAACTTCAACGGAAGCATCAGCGCGACGGGCTTCCTGAGCGGCGGCTTCGCCGAAGTCTCTTCGCACCTGACGCTCGATTTCAACGGTACCGTCAATCTCAAATCGTCGACACCGGGCAAGGACGGCACGCTGCTGCTCGATCCCTCGGACCTCACGATCTCGACGACGGACAACAACACGAATTCCTCGACGGTCGGCAGCACGACGACCGATACGCCGAACGGCTTGGGCGGCTCCTCCATCGCCAACACCACGCTCGAAAGCGAACTCGCCAACGCCAACGTCGTCATCACGACCGTCGGCACGCCCGATGTTGCCGGCGAGCATGGCGACATCTTCGTCAGCGCGCCCGTCTCGTGGTCGAGCGGCAACACGCTGACGCTCGACGCCTACCATTCGGTCTTCATCGGGGCCGCGATCACGGCGAATACCGGGTCGGGCGGCAGCTTCACCGCGATCGCCAATGACGGCGGCACGGGCGGCGTCATCGAGTTCGACACCGGCGGCTCGGTCACGACGAAGGGCGCCCAGACCTACAACGGTCCTGTGTCTCTGACGGCGGACACGACTTTGTCGACGACCAACTCCCCTGTCGATTTCAAATCGACCGTCGACGGCGGCTACAATTTGACCGTGGACGCTGAAATCGGCGCCGTGACCTTCGGCGGCTATGTGGGCAGCATCACGCCTCTGGCGAGCCTCACCGTCACCGGCCCGACCAATTTGAACGCCGGCGACAATGGCGGCGCCACCAACACCGTCACGACGAACGGTAGCGGCCAGACCTATAACAGTGCGGTCACGCTCGGCGCGGATGCGAAGCTCGTCGATACGGGCGCCGGCAACATCACCTTTGGCTCGACGGTCGATGCGGCGACGGTCAATAGCTACGGACT
>Ga0335074_10000487_pt1 | contig 57318 bp, 46 predicted proteins | sample Lox_Sample_23_FD_206715 | JGI IMG/M metagenome (GOLD analysis project Ga0335074, IMG submission 206715) | Soil microbial communities from Loxahatchee National Wildlife Refuge, Florida, United States - Lox_Sample_2.3 | ecosystem: Environmental > Terrestrial > Soil > Wetlands | place: USA...
CTCAATGCCATTCTTCACTGATTTCACGCCTCGCGGGCATGTCGGCCTGCTCGACTGGTACACCGTGTCGGTTGCTATCTTCGCTGTGGTCATTCTTACAGCGCATGCCGCAACCTATCTCACTCTGAAGACAGAAGGCCCTGTGCATGACTGTAGCGCGGTTTACGCAAAGTATTTATGGGCACTCGTTGCCCCGGTTTTGCTCATCATCACGGTTGAGTCGCTGGAGGTTCGTCCCGACTTGTTTGGGCAAGCGATTTCCAATCCCATTTGCTGGTTGGGACTGCTCGCCATAATCGGGTCGACGACCACGCTAATCTCGGGCCTGTGGACTGGCCGTGAACTGCGGGCTTTCATGGCGTCCAATTTTCTACTCGCTGGTTTATTGATCACCGGCAGCGCCGCTATTTTTCCGGTCATGCTATATTCGACGCTCTTGCCTCAGGGTTCGTTGACCGCCTATAGCGTCGCTGCCCCTCACAACTCTTTGTTCCTTGCTTCAATCTGGTGGCCTATAGGTTTCGCGCTTGCGACCCTATATTTCGTTTTCATCTCGCGACGCTACGCCGGAAAAGTTAGCGTGAACCGCGACAACCAAGGCTTTTACTAGAGGCTTGTCCGGGCCATGGCTAGGCGCGGCCGGGAGACTCCCGCTCCTGCGCGCAATCCCACTTTGTAGATCGACCGACGTCCATGCCGTTCACCTCTTCCGCCGCGTATGAGCCGCCTCAATGCAGCCTTACCCAACTGGCATTCCGAACGGAGGTGAGGCCTGATTCGTTCAGATTCCTTGGCGTTCTCGAAGCCTGGGTGTCACAACTGTCGAAATGTGGGCATGCGACGATGACCGCCGGCAGCAGGGCATGCTACTCAACCCTAAGAAGTTCCATTTTTTCTGACAATTAGCCTTCACACCGACGTTGGCTGATGACTTGCTTTATTCGTGGCGAGAGAGGTTGCCACGCCAGCGGCCCTGAAGGCGCGTGGCTGTCATCCCTCTATTGGTAAGGAGAAAGAGGCCCCATGGAATCACATAGAAAATTGCGGTCCGCGTTCTTATCAGCGACTTGCATTTGTTTCGTCACGGCAATGGCAACGTTCTCGATGGCAGCAGCCAAGTCACCCGCAACTGGCCATAAGATGAAGATCAGGGGTCCGATTGTTGTGCGAGAAGGCGACGTGGTGCAGATCCTGAACGGGAAGGATGGCTCGGTCCATGGCTTCAGAGTCACAGAGAGGACAACAATCAGATGCGACAAAGGATTCTTGCATGGCAAAACAGCTATGGATCCCTCAGCATTAGTGCCGGCCTTGACCGTTGACGTAGAAGCGATAGGCGCTCCCGAAGGTATCGCTGAAGCTAAAACGATTAGCTTCAGCCCGGACCGATTCGTGGTCACAATGGCGCAGGAAAAGCAGACCCGGGATTCGTGCAGTTACAGGCCGGATCGTTTCATTTTGTCATGGCTATTGCCTTAGTCGGTGCGTTCTTTTCATAAGCCAGTACCAAAGGGCGTAGGCGGCGTGAAAACCGCATAGCAGTTCCATACCGCTTGAAACGAAACGGGTGAGCTCCAATCGCAGTGTGCAAAGCTGGACAGTTCGTGGTAACCCGCTGACCTCGGGGACAAACTTGACTCCTGGTCGTAGACAAGCGATCAGAAACCCCGAAGCGAGAATCCGACACACCGAGACAAATCCTTCAATTGGGTTAACCGTCTGATTTTGGTCTGCGGCACTTGAATCGACGACCCGGCCCATTGGCCGTCGCCCGACCGCGTGCTTCGCACCCAGATCAATCGGACAAGGAGAATGAGGCCATCAACAAGCCCAACTTCGCTTCTCCTTCATGGCGACAGGGCTTGTCATCGCTAGCGTCGTTTCGCCGTTGCCGATGCCTTTTCACCTCGACGTATCAGACAGAGCTCGAAAGGGCCGCATAATGAAGTGAAGATTTACATGATGACCAAGTCTAGAAATTAATGCTCAAGCCAAACTCCATGGCGCGGGGCGCGCCTAGGTTGAAGACGCGCAGGGGGCTGCCTATTTCGTCCTTTGTTCGGCCCGTTGTTCTGCTCTCGACTCCAATCCAGAATCTAACCACGACGAAAAAGTCTTTTGCCAGCCGTACTTTCTCGCTGGCATACCCTGTCACCCGTCACCGACATCTACGCACCGCCGAGCTCATTTGAATTGGGGAGGGGACTGAAGTACTGAACCTCTGTTTGAAGCCTCGTTTTACGCGTCAGGGAGCAGCCTCTATACTGCCGGGACGACGGCATGGCTTTTGCTTCGTCCAACTCGTCCGCTTCGGTGTGCCAAGAGCGAGTAGTCAGGGTAGAGCCGCGGCAGGATCTGGCCATATGCGTGCTTGCTAATCAATCGAAGCTCCTGGTGCCTCGTCTTCTCGCACAGTACGTTGCGATCGGAGACGAAATCACATTTCCGATTCCAGCACCAGATGCAGTGGGCCCGGAAATCCTGGTCACCAAGAGTGCCGTCTCCGAAACAAGCAGTCGTGTCTACCAAGCGCCGATCGGATACGTCAGCCGGCCGAAGCAGGACAAACGAAATCAGAGCTTTGTTTCTGCCGAGGTTCAACGAGGAGGCCTTGGCGTAGCTACGATATTTCTGCCTTGTGAGGCCCTGCGCGAGTACTTCTATCGCCTGCCGCGTACGTCCGACAGAGTCGATCATCCCACCCTGTACCAAGTATTGCGTATCCCGGCCAGCGCCTCGCCCTCTGAGCTTCGCGTTGCTTACAAGCTGCGTGATCTGGAGCTAAGAACTTCGGGCGTGCTGCACCAAGAGCGCGTAGCACTGGAGCGGGCATTCAACATCATCGGTCAGCCTGAATTGCGCGCCTGCTATGACGCGCTGCTGGCAGATCCCGAAACTCCTGCCATATTTCCGTATGGGGGATTTGGCTCACTGCTGGTTGATGGTCAGCCTTCTCGCGACGGACAAACATTCTTCGCTCGCCGCATCCTTGCGTTTTCACCCGATCTCGGTCGCCGACGGTTCCATGTGCCCCTGCGCAAATGTGATTTCTACGACGAGCGGGCACTGTGCCGCGACGTGCGTCGCAAGCTGGAGTTCTGGCTCGATCCAGCCGCCCTACACACATTCTGGGACCGCACTTGGAATCAGTGGAAGCATCTGTTGGGGACCAAGATCGAGGTCGAAGGCACGTTCGTACAAACTGGCAAATACCGCAAACGTCGCGGAGAGTGGGAACTCGTTGCTTGGGAGACTGCGTTGCCGAGCCGGCTGGAGGTCAAACTTGCCGCCGATTTCCAGCAACACTTGGAGATGGCCCGAACGACCTATCATCGCTTCGGTCAATACTCAAAGGCCCTTGATCAGATCCGCCTGCACCTGGAACATCGGGCAGTCGAGAAAGCGGAGCTGCAGCGAATGTGTTCCGAGCTGCGTGTGCCCGGTGACTTTGATGTCGCCCAGATCAGTTGGCGCCCTGATTATGATCCCTTCTTCTATCGCCAGCTCTCACGCCGGGCCCGCCGGATTTATCTGTTTCGGGATGAATACATTTTCGACGTTGAGAAAGCCGTCGTTGTCGAAACCCCTCAGCTGGGCCACGCGACATATGTCTTCGCCAAGCCCCGGAACATGGATAGCTTCCTAGCCCTGTACACCAAGATCACGAAGGAAGACATTCGGCGAAATCGCAACAATACAGCGGAGAGACTCGGTTTTCTGGGGCGCGTGATTCACGGCACGAATCCAGGAGCGTGGCTCAAGGAGCTCAAACTGCGCATCGGTGAAAGTGTCGACCTTGCCGCCATCGCGCAGTGAAATAGACCGATTCGGCAACTACTCTAGGCACGGCTCGTGGATGGCTAGCGTGAACCCCAGGTTGTGACCAGTCAAACTGCGATTGGTGAAAAATAGGGTTGACGGCCGTAATGCCAGCATCAGGCGGCAGGGACCGAAAGACCGCGTAGAGGGATCTCACTGTCAGAACATCTCAAGCAACATCTTCTATCAAAATCCGCAAGATTCGAGAACGATTCGACCTAGAGGCCGACTGACGCTATGCGTCGCTCGCCCGAGATGCCGTTTGACTGACATTCGATTTCAAGTTAACACAGGCTGCTAGCAGGCGAAGCTGACCCTGGCGATGGTGCGGTCTCACTGAAACCGGACCGCATTAAGAGCGACTCAGGATCATCGGAGGCGACGATGAATCGACACCGGACCAGGGGAGGGCGGCCGACGGTCGCTTAAATTTCGCCACATGTTCAGGTCAGATGCTGGACCTTCAATCAACCGTTACCGTCCGGGACATGGGTGAAGGTGCATCGAATGCAAGATCTCAGTTGAAACCCTCACAAAGTCGAGGGGGAAAGGCGCAGCGATGAAAAAGAGTAATGGCAACTCAGCAATGTCGCTGGTGCCCGAACTTTTGACCGAGACCCAGGTTTCCATGATCTTCAACGTCTCTATCAACACCCTTCGATATTGGCGCCATTGTGGCGATGGTCCGAATTACATCAAAATGGGCAAGCTGGTGCGGTATCATGCGGCTGAGCTGGAATCGTACGTCCAGCGCAGGACCTGCGTGTCGAAGGCTCGAGCGACTGCGGAGGAAAACCGTGTCGCTCACTAGACGTAAGAACCGCTGGTACTATTCGATCTACTTCAATGGTCAACGCTATCGGGGGCCCTGCAGGACCTCGAAAGAGCAAGAGGCCAAAAGAGTCGAATCGTTAGTCCTGGCACAACTGCTTGAGGATAGACGCGCGCCGGGATCGAAGAAAGTCCCGACACTCTTCGATTTCTCAAGTCGCTTCTTTTCATGGCTGGATGCCTTGCCGGCGGATCGCCCGCCGAAGGAGCCAACCAGGAAGTACTACCGAACTGGCTGGAAACTGATGCAAGAGACGAGCATGGCGGGCCGGAGGCTAGATCAGATCACTCGGGACCACATCGCGTCGCTGGTTGTCGGCAGATCTCCGGCTAACACTAACAATGCTCTGCGCACCCTTCGACGCATGTTGAAGAAAGCGTATGAGTGGGAAATGGTCCGCACCGTACCGGTCGTGAAGCTCGTTGAAGAACATGGCCGGGAGGAGTTGATCGAACCGTGGATGGAGGCGAAGCTGTTAGCTGTGACTGAGATTGCGCGCACGCCAACCAGCAAGCACGCTCCGAAGTCGATCAATTACGGCTGGCAACCACTTCGCGATGTGTTGTTCATCATGCTCGATACCGGAATGCGGCCGGCGGAAGTATTCCGTATGCGGTGGGAGCATGTGAAGTGGGAGAGGGACCTGATCTTCGTGCCGCGAAGCAAGTCTCGCAAGTCGAAGCGGTTCGTCGGCATTACGCAGCGCGTTAGGGCAGCATTGCTGGCGCGCAAAACTGATGCAAACGAGGGTTGGGTATTTCCCTCCGCTCGTGCCAAATCGGGCCATTTAGAAACTGTGCAGAAGCAATTCGAACGGGCCAAACGAATGGCCGGTTTGCCGGAAGCAGTCGTGTTGTACTGTGCTCGTCATCGCTTCTCTACCGATGCGATGGAGGGCACGGGCAATCTGATGGCGGTCATGGATGCGATGGGCCACGCAAAGATCGATACTACGCGGCTCTACAACCATCCCGGCACGAAACAGATTCGCGACGCGATTGAGAGAAGGAACCACTTGGTGCAGTAGGAAAGTCACATTTAGTCACATTTTCAGTCACACCGTTTTAGGCGACAGTGTTACGGGATGCTGTAAGTGATTGATAGCGGGATGGTTAAGTTGGTAGCGCTACCGGGAATCGAACCCGGGTTTGAAGATTGAGAATCTTCCGTCCTAACCCCTAGACGATAGCGCCACTTCGGGAAGACCTTTGCATTATAACAAACTGCCAACATGGATCAGACTTGCATCCGATAGCTGTTCTGGGCAATGATCGTCAGCGCTGACAATATCGAACTTATCGTGATGCTAAGATTGTATTTTTTGCTCACTATTCAAATGTTGTTCTTGACATCACGTTGAGTTAATCAAGCGCATCCTCATTAATAGTTTCAATGAGACGATTGGTTGCGATCTTCGTTGCGTTCGGCGCACTGCTCATGTCAGGAGCCGTGGGCGCGCAGCAGACGCAATCTGTCCCAACTTCCGCTGCCCAGACCGCCCAACCGAAGGCGGTGGCTTCGCAAGATTCCTCAGCAACGCAGGGCAATCCCGATGCTCGGGTTTGGGTCAATACGAAGAGCGGTGTTTACCATTGCCCCGGCACACATTGGTACGGAGCGACGAAAGCCGGCGAGTACATGAAGCAATCGGAAGCCCAACAAAAAGGCTTTCGTCCCGCCTACCATCGCCCCTGCAAGTAACACGATTTATTGGGTTTTCCGCCAAGGAGTCTATGAACTTGGAAATAATTTCAACAGATGTTGACAACTTATATTCCCCGTAGCACAATCCTATTTGTAGACGAACAAAAAGCGAAATAACCCGCCTTCCCGGTGCCGCTTCGCCCACCTTGAGGCCTTCATGTCATCGGTTGCTGCTCTACCCACAATGTCGGTTCGAACACCTGCTTCCAATCTGCGCGCTCATCTCGAGTCATCTCTCGGCGAGCGTTTTTCTTCCACTTTGCTGCTGCGCGAACACGCTGCTCCACATACCGTTCCGATCGGAATTGCACCCCTCGATGCGCTTACTGGAGGCCTGCCTCTTGGGGCGCTCAGCGAGATTACGGGACCGCTTTTTTCTGGACGCACGGGAGTGATGCTGTCGGCGCTCGCCGGTGCCACTCAACGGCAGGAAGTATGCGCGCTGGTGGATGCCAGCGACAGCTTTGCTCCTGCCTCGGCGGCTGCAGCTGGCGTTAATTTGGAGCGTCTCTTGTGGGTGCGATGCGGTCAATCAACGAACCGCAAGCACAACATTGTCGGAATGAATCACCGTGCGCCGAGCTTTGCGTTTGGCGGGGCACTGGAGCAGGCTCTGAAAGCCACCGACCTGCTGCTGCAGAGTGGTGGCTTTGGCATGGTGGTGCTTGATCTCGGCGATCTTCCTGGAGAAAGTGCGCGCCGGGTGCCGCTCACATCGTGGTTTCGCTTTCGTCGAGCGGTTGAGCCGACGGCGACTGTGCTGTTGCTTATCGAACAGGAACCTTGCGCTAAAACCTGCGCCTCGCTGGTGCTGCGATTGTGGGCTGAAACAATTTCCGCGTCCAATTCCAACACTTTCCTTGATCCCGATCAGCTCAAACTGAAATTACCATTCCACAATGTGGGATATAGCCATTCTACGGTAAATATTCCACGAAATAATGCTGTCAGCCATGCAGCACTCTTGCGTGAAATCGGTTTTCACGCCGAGGTGGTGCGCTCGTGGGTGCAGCGAAAACCGCCGCAATCTGCCGGCACTCACTTTAAACTCCGCACGGCACTGTGAAACTTGCGCTGGACGAATCCGATGTTTGCCTGCATCAACATTCCCAATTTTCCGGTGGAAGCCATTCTTCGGATCGAGCCTTTGCTGCGTGAACGTGCGGTCGCCGTCTTGGATGGCAAGCCACCACTGGTGCAGGTGGTTGCACTGAATGAGAGGGCTCGCCAACTGGGGATGGAAGTGGAGATGACCAAGCTGCAGGCTGCGGTTTTTTCTCAGAACCCAACCTGCACAGGTGATTCAATCGGCTTGGCGGTTTTGCGCCAACGTTCCTGCGAGCAAGAGCTTTCGGCGCACGCCGCGCTTCTCGACATTGCGCATGCTTTTTCTCCACGTGTGGAAGATACCGCCTATGACACCCTGTTACTCGATCTCGCGGGCCTGGATCGCCTGTATGGTTCGCCTGCCAAAATGGCCAGTGATCTGGGATTGCGCCTGACAACCGCCGGAATAGAAGCGAATATTGCCATCGCTGCAAATCCGGATGCTGCCCTCCATGCCGCCCGTGGATTCAGCGGAACCACGATTATTCCTGCCGGAAGTGAAGCGCAGCGCTTAGGCGTACTGCCGTTACAGGTCTTGCTGGATACGTTCCAGATTTCTTCGAAGAAGATCGGAGGCAAGCCATCTCCTCGAGAAGTGGCGAAGCTGCGCGCGCAGATGCTGGATACTCTGGAGCGATGGGGAATCCGCGATTTTCGCACTTTAGCACTGTTGCCCGAGCATGCCTTGGCTTCGCGATTGGGCGAAGCAGGAGCGCAATTGCCCAGATTGGCTCGCGGCGAAGGTTTGCGCACCCTGGTATTGTGCTCTCCGCCGACACGGTTCGAAGAAGCGATGGAATTGGAATCTCCGGTTGAAACCATTGAGTCCTTATCGTTCGTTTTGAATCGCCTGCTGGAACAGTTGTGTGTCCGGCTGGAGGCTAGAGCTCTTGCCACCCATGAGTTGCGCCTGCGATTGCAGCTGGAGAGGCGAGTAGCGAATGAAGAAGCCATCACCGTAGACGAACTTACTACCGACTACTCCTACAATGTGGGATGCAAGCCAAGCTTTGAGCGCATTCTGCGCTTACCGGTTTCTATGCGTGATTCCAAAGTATTCTTAAAGCTGCTGCAGTTGGAGCTGGCGGCACATCCACCTGGCGCTCCTGTCATAAAAATTTGGATCACAGCCGACCCTGCTTCTCCGCGGACAGCTCAGCACGGTCTCTTTCTGCCGGTAACTCCTGAACCGGAACGACTGGAAATCACCCTGGCTCGTATCAGCTCCATTGTTGGCCAGCGGCGGGCAGGCATTGCGCGATTACTTGATAGTCATCGGCGAGAAAGTTTTCGTGTCGACCGTTTTGCGTTTACGGCAAATGATGTTTCCCAGATTGCAAGTCCGACAATGCCGGACGTCAAGAACCATGCTCCTCTGGCACTAAGGATGATGCGACCCGCGCGGCCGCTTCGGGTTCGCTTGTCAGCCGGGCGTCCCGACGCTCTCGTCTCAGAAAAGCAAGCTGAGCGAATACAGGGAAAGGTATTGTGGTCTGCCGGCCCATGGCGATCATCAGGCGATTGGTGGACCGAAAACCTGAAACAGGCTGTCGCAAATATGGAACCGGCAGGTCCATGGGATCGCGAAGAATGGGATATTGCGCTGGCTATAGTGAATATCGACCAGGGAAACAAAGGGGACGTCGATGTTGCGCTATACCGCATTTATCGTGATGTAACGACCGGTAACTGGTTTGCTGATGCCGCCTATGATTAAAGACTAGCAATTAGCCGTAAGCAATTAGTAAATAATCTACTGGCTACTGCCCACTGCCCACTGATGTATATCGAACTTCATTGCCGCTCGGCATTTAGCTTTCTGGAAGGAGCTTCGGTTCCGGAAGAACTAGCCGAAGTCTGTGCTCAGCACCAGATGCCCGCGATAGGGTTGCTCGATCGCGATGGCGTCTATGGCTCACCGCGTTTCCATCTCGCGGCGAAGAAGCTGAAAATCAAAGCTCATATTGGAGCCGAGATCACTTCTCTGGTGGGCGGCACGGGAACGCCGAATCTTCCTCGTCTGCCGCTGCTCTGCGCTTCCCGCGAAGGCTATCAGAATCTCTGTCGCCTTATCACTCGCACCAAGCTGCGCGCGCCCAAATATCCGGTCAAGCCCCCACATCGTAGGACTGCGACGGACGAAGACAGGCTTATCCAGTCGCAAGCAACTGCTTCGCTGGCTGATCTTGCCGAGCATTCTGGCGGCCTTATTTGTCTGACTGGTGGCAACGAAGGCCCGCTGGCGCAAGCACTGCAAACTGGCGGCATGCAGATCGGCAGGCAGCTTTTAGAACAACTGATCGCTCTTTACGGACGCGGTAACGTATATGTGGAACTGCAGCGCCACTACCATCGCGCACAGGAAGCACGGAACCAAGCATGTATTGAACTCGCGCACAGCCTAAACCTGCCGCTACTGGCTACGCAGGGTGCGCAGTATGCCAAGCCGGAAGAGCGTCAGATCCTCGACGTTTTTACCTGCATTCGGAATCACCTCACACTCGATACCACCGGACGCCTGCTAGAGCGCAATAGCGAACGCTATCTCAAATCGCCAGATGAGATGTTGCGATTGTTTGCCGACCTGCCCGAGGCTACTGCCAATACTCTGGAATTGTCCTCGCGCCTTGAATTCTCACTGAACGACCTAGGCTATGAATTTCCGCGCTATCCGGTATCGGAAGGCGAAACGATGGACTCCGTTCTGCGAATGCAAACCATGGCGGGCGCTCGTGATCGTTATTTGCGACCTGGTCAGTGTGAACTGTGGCGGCGGGCACAGCGGCAAATCGAGCGGGAGTTGGCACTGATCGAACATCTAAAGCTCGCCGGCTACTTCCTGATCGTGTGGGACATTGTTCGTTACTGCCGTGAGCATGGCATTCTGGTGCAGGGGCGCGGCTCAGCAGCCAACAGCGCTGTTTGCTATTCGCTCGGCATTACCGCAGTCGATCCGGTCGGCATGGATCTGCTGTTCGAACGCTTCCTGTCGGAGGAGCGCGGCGAGTGGCCTGACATCGATCTCGATCTGCCTAGTGGCGACCAGCGCGAGCGCGCCATTCAGTATGTTTACCAACGCTACGGTAAGTTGGGCGCGGCGATGACCGCCAACGTTATCACCTATCGCGGACGCTCGGCCGCGCGCGAAGTCGGCAAGGCGCTCAGCTTCGATGGTGAGACACTTGACCGCCTCGCCAGTCTGGTGAGTTCGTGGGAGTACAAAGATCCGGGCGATACTTTGGAGCGGCAGTTTCGCCATGCCGGCTTCGATCTGCGCCATCCTCGAATTCGTAAGTTTTTTGAGCTTTGCCTTGCCGTGCAAGATCTGCCACGTCATCTTGGACAGCATTCCGGCGGAATGGTCATCTGTCAGGGACAGTTGGATTCCATCGTCCCGCTGGAACCGGCCACGATGCCCGGGCGCGTGGTGGTGCAGTGGGACAAGGAAGATTGCGCCGATATGGGCATCGTCAAAGTTGATCTGTTAGGCCTCGGCATGATGGCGGTGCTGGAAGATTCGCTGACGCTGATTCGCAAGCATTATTGCGCGGAGGTCGATCTGGCGAAGCTGCCGGCGGATGATCCCACAGTGTATGACACGCTACAACAAGCCGACACCGTCGGCATGTTCCAAATCGAGAGTCGTGCACAAATGTCGTGCCTGCCACGGCTGCATCCCACAAACTTCTACGACATTGTGGTACAAGTCGCCATTATCCGGCCCGGACCGATTGTTGGACAAATGGTGAATCCTTTCCTGATGCGGCGGCAAGGAAAACAGGCTGTCGAATATCCCCATCCTTCGTTGGAACCGGTGCTGGCGCGCACTTTGGGCGTTCCGCTTTTCCAGGAACAATTGCTGCGCATGGCGATGATCACCGCAGGCTTCAGCGGCGGCGAGGCAGAAGAATTACGACGCGCCTTTGGCTTCAAACGCAGCGAGCGGCGCATGCGCGATATCGAAGTTAAGCTGCGCGAAGGCATGCAGCGCAACCGCATTCCACCGGAAGCGCAAGAACAGATTATCCAATCAATAACTTCATTTGCCTTATACGGATTTCCTGAATCCCATGCTGCCAGCTTTGCATTGATTGCCTATGCCAGCGCCTGGCTCAAGTGCCATCATTTGGCGGCGTTCACCGCTGCTCTGCTGAACAATCAGCCAATGGGTTTTTACCATCCTTCAACCATCGTAAAAGATGCGCAACGGCACGGGCTGCGGGTACGGCCAGTGGATATCACCTGCTCGGACTGGCTATGCACTTTGGAACCGGATAAGAGTGCCACAATGTGGGATAGCAAGTGCTTTTCCCTTCGCTTAGGCTTGCGATATGCCAAGGGACTGCGCGAAGAGATTGCACGAGCCATCTTGCGTGAGCGCGGCAAGCGCTCATTCGAGTCGATTGCAGATCTTACGCATCGCGTTCCGGAACTGCGCCGCAATGAACTGGTGCTGCTGGCCTCGATTGGGGCGCTGAATTCGATTGGGGGTGAGAGCGTCAAGAAAATTGCGCATTATTACGGTAAAGGCCGAAAGGCCTGCTCTACCTCTTTTCATCGCCGTGACGCTTTGTGGCAGGTAGAGCGTGCGGCACGATTTGCTGGTCCACTGCTGGAAGGAATTCCACAAGACGATGAAGCCTCACCACTGGCAGCAATGACGCCAGAAGAGCGACTGGTGGCCGATTTTCACGGTACAGGACTTACGACAGGGCCACATCCTATGGCGTATCGTCGCGCTGATCTGCGCCGAGCAGGTCTTCTCTCAGCGGCGGATCTGACCCGAGTCCCTCATGGCCGACATGTTCGCACGGCAGGATGCATCATCGCGCGCCAGAGGCCGGGTACGGCAAAAGGGTTTGTCTTCCTTAGCCTGGAAGATGAGACCGGCATCAGCAATGCCATCATTTCACCTGACATTCTCGAGCAGAACCGAATTCTGATTCTGTCAGAGAAGTTCCTGCTACTTGAAGGCATCTTGCAAAATCAGGAAGGCGTAATTTCCGTCAAGGTACAGCGAGTCGCCCCTATGCGGGAGGCTTACGATGCTGATGTCGTTGATGTCACTGACACCGACGTGCGATCGCACGACTTTCACTGACGACCGGCCCACTTAACCGTTTCTCCGCATCGGTGATTATCCTTTTTCCAAGCAGCGATCCTACATTGTGGGACTAACCCCCGCTTCCTTTTCCATATCCTTTCACTGCCCGCTCTATACCCGAAGCGGCATTTGCCAGATCCTGCGGGTTCATTGCCGGCCGGACCGTCAACCTCGCATTGAAGGCCAGAAACCATGGTTCGGCAATTGCCGGCAACTGCGATGACTCCTTCATGTCAAAGAAGATATAGCCGGTGCGCTCACCATTATCTTCGGCGAAGTACGCTGCCTCTGGTTTCAGATCGTCAAGAATTCGCTGCACCGTGCTTCCCAGGCTGCCGCTACGGGCCGCAGCATTGCCGGCTTCTACGGGGATGGAAACCTTGAGCATCATGCGCATGTGAATTACCTCCTAAGGAGGCTTGATTCTACACCCTCCTGCCTTAACTTGGTCCCTTTCACCATGTAGACCATCGCGAGAAAAACTGGGTTTGTGGAACTTCGTCACGCTCTTTTCTGTTAACTGTGTTGTAATCTTCATTGCTTTCCGAGTACCCGACAAGTTGTGCTTTCAGCCGGGCGGATTGATGAAAAGGAGTGTGCGCTTTGAATCACATTCGTCGTCTAGGTGTCTTCCTACTTGTCCTTTCTTCCTCCATCCTGCTGGCACAAACCACTCCGGCTGCTGAATCCGGAAAATTCCGACTGCACAAGTTCGAGCAGTCTATTGGCGAGGAGTCGTACACCATTACGCCAGCCGGCAACACCCTCACCTTGAAAACGAATTTCAAGTTCACCGACCGCGGCACGGCGGTGCCGCTGACGGCAACGCTGCAGACGTCGGACAGCTATGTTGCGCAAACCTTCATAATCAAAGGACAGACGTCGCGCACCTCGGCCATCGATACCGAGATCAACATCCGCAACGGAAGCGCAACCATCCGCCAGGGCAAGGAAACGCGAACCGCAGCCGTCCCGCCAACGTTCTTCACCATATCTGGCTATGCTCCGGTTGCGGTGCAAATGGAGATGATGCGCTACTGGCGCGCGCACGGCCAGCCAGCACAGATGGACACACTGCCGATTGGCGCAGTGAGAATTCAGGATCGCGGATCCCAGACGATGCAGATCAACGGGCACGATGCTCAGCTGGAGCGTTACACGATCCAGGGACTCATCTGGGGAATGGAGACCCTGTGGATGGACAGCGGCAACAAGGTCGCTGCGCTGGTGTCGACCGACGCGGAGTTCGATCACTTCGAAGCCGTGCGCGATGACTACGAATCCGCGTTATCGAATTTCGTAGCCAATGCCGCACATGACGAGATGGCTGCGCTCAGCGAGATGAGCCAAAAGATGCCGGGACGGCGAACCGGGACGTTTGCGTTTGTGGGTGCGACTTTGATTGATGGCACCGGCAGGCCGCCAATCCCGAATGCAACGGTGGTTACCAGCAACGGCAAGATCGTCGCGGCCGGGCCGAGCACGAGCGTTCAGATTCCGGCCGACGCGCAGCGCATTGATGTCAGCGGTAAGTACATCATCCCGGGGCTGTGGGACATGCACGCGCACTACGAGCAGGTGGAGTGGGGGCCGATCTACCTGGGCGCGGGGGTAACCACGGTGCGTGATGTGGGCAATGAATATGACTTCATCACGCAGGTTCGCGACGCGGTGAACAGTGGCAAGGCGCTCGGCCCTCACATGCTGCTGGCGGGAATCGTGGACGGCGACAGCCCGATGGCCATCGGCATCACACGCGTGAATTCGCCAGCCGACGCAGAGAAGTGGGTTACGCGCTACCACAATTCCGGATTCCAGCAGATCAAGATCTACAGCTCGGTCAAGTCGGAGAACGTGAAGGCGATCTGCGCCGACGCGCACAAGTTTGGCATGACCGTCACCGGCCACATCCCGAACGGGATGAATGCCTACGAAGGCGTAGAAGATGGCATGGACATGATCAATCATATTCACTACATCGCCGATCTTCTATTGCCGAAGGATTTCGATCCGAGCAAGGTCAAGGGGTTGGAGAGGCTGAAGATACTTGCTTCCGCCGACATCAACTCCGAGCAGGGCAAGCAGGCGGTCGCGTTTTTCAAGCAACATGGAACCGTAATCGATCCCACGATGGCGCTGTTCGAGATGATGACTCGCCCGGCCAGCCAGCCCGCGACACAGATAGAGCCGGGTATTGCACGAGTGGCGCCCGAGCTGCGTGAACAGCTGATGAGCGGCGGAATGCCCCCCGAAGCTGCGCCCTATGGCCAGAAGATCGCACAAGAGGACCTGGCGATCATCGGCGCGCTGCATCGTGCGGGAGTGCCGATCATCGCCGGAACCGACCAGACGGTACCGGGATTTTCGGTTTATCGCGAAATCGAGCTGTATGTTCAGGCGGGCTTCACGCCGATGGAAGCATTGCAGGCGGCTACCCTTGTGCCGGCACGCGCGATGAAGGTTGATGCCGACAGTGGCAGCGTCGAGGTCGGGAAACGCGCCGACTTGGATGTGCTCGATGCCAATCCGATCGAGGACATCCACAACATCCGTACTGTGCGCACGGTGGTGGCGAGTGGCGTGGTGTATGATCCCGCACCGCTATGGGAAAGCGTGGGATTTAGCGCGCATTAGTTTGCGTCACTAAGGCGGCTTCTGTCTCTACGAACTATAGGACCATCAGCTGACGCCCTCGTGCTCCGGCACGTTGGATGTGACCAGATAGTGCTTGGCTTTGTCCTGGAGAGATTGCGTCAGCGGCACGCTTTTGCCAGATTCGCGACTGGCCTGTACGGCGACGCTGTCGCAGGTCGCGACCATCTTGCCCGATTCGTCGTCGTACATCTGATGGAGAAAGCGAAAATACTTTTCTCCGACGGCAAGGAAGCCACTTTTGATTTCGACCAGTTCGCCGCCGCGTAGCTCTTCGAGGAATTGAAAATTCTGGCGCACGATAGCGACGCGCAGGTTTTGTTGTTTCATAGAAGCAGGCGTCATGCCGATGGCGTGCAACAAGAACCAAGTTGCCTGATCGAAGCGCGAGACATACATGCGCGAATTCATGTGGCTGGCAAAGTCGTATTCGGAAGCCAGAACCGCGCCTTTGAACGTGTGAACCCACTCTGCCATGATGAATATGCCACCTTTCGATAATCGTTCTTGGCGTCAACTTGATTCCGATTGAACTGCCATTCTGAGCGCGGCCTGCGTTCCCATGGGAGACTGAGTCGAGGGAACTGCCGCTCGCGCCACCTTGCCGACAAATTCTGCAATGCGATCCAACGCTTCCTCTGCCTGATCGCGATGAGGCGAGTGTTTGCCATCCGGCAACATCACGATCTCCGTCTGCGGCGCCTGAGCTGCGATCGCGTCAACCTGTGCCCGGGTTCCGTATTCGTCCTCTTCGCCTTGAATGCAGAGGACCGGACAACGAATCGCAGATAAGTATTGTTCGATGTTCCACGCGCGAAAAGCGCGATCGAGCCAGATATCATTCCAGCCCCAGAACGTCGCATCAACGTGCGCGTGATAGCGCGACAGCCTTTGCCGCAAATCGGTCGTCTGGTAATTCACCTTTGCTTGCGTGATACTGGCGACGCTCAAATCTTCCACAAAGACATGCGGTGCTTCCAGCACCAACGCTCCCGGACGCTCCGGATATCTCCCTGCGAAGATGATCGAGATCGATGCTCCGTCGCTATGACCAAGTAGAATCGGCCGGTCGACAGCCAGCTTATCCAGCAACTCCGGCAAAACCACTTCGCCTTCGTGATGCATGAAGTTGACCGGTCGTTTCTCCATCAGCTTGTCGGAGTTGCCGTGCCCGTAGCGAGAATAGACCAGCACCGCACAACCGGTGCGGGCGGCGAGTTGATCGGGAAAGTCCTTCCACAACGCGATCGATCCCAGGCCCTCATGCAACATGACGATTACGGGCTGATCTGATCGCTCACGCCCGATCCATAGCGTTTCCAGGCGCTTGCCAGCGATGACAAGTTCGCTGCGAAGATGATCAGTCGTTCTCACTCGTTCGGCATCTCCTCTCGTCAAGACGCCTATGACGCCTCCGATTCGCGTCTTGCCAGAATGTATCTCTGCAATTTACCGGTTGCCGTCTTCGGCAAGTCGGTCATGAACTCGATATATCGAGGGCACTTGTAAGGAGCCAGGCGCGCCTTCACGAAATTCTGCAACTCCTGCCGCACGGCGTCGCCAGCCGGAACACCATCCTTCAAAACGATAAATGCCTTGGGCTTTACTAAGCCATTTTCATCTTTGGCCGATACTACAGCTGCTTCCAGCACCACATCATGGGCGATTAGAGCCGACTCCACTTCCATCGGCGACACCCAGAGCCCGTTGACCTTCATCATGTCATCGCTGCGCCCGCAGTGGACAAGATAACCATCACTATCCCGCCGATACTTGTCGCCGGTTCGCATCCACTCCCCCAGAAACGTGGCGCGCGTTTTCTCGCGGTTGTTCCAGTAGCAGGCAGCTGTCGTCGGTCCGCATACCTGTAACTCGCCAACATCACCCGACGAAACCTCGGCACCGTTATCAGCAACCAAACGAACGCGATAGCCCGGTACCGGTACGCCTGACGTTCCATATCGCACTGCGCCGGGCTGATTGGCCACAAAACAATGCAGCATCTCGGTTGAACCAAGACCGTCGATGACCTCAACACCAGTACGCTCCGTCCACGCTCGGCCGACCGGTTCCGGCAGGGCTTCGCCTGCTGAGCCGCACAGTCGCAGCGCGTGCTCTCCTCGAGCCGGAAGATCGGGCGAAGCCAGCAAGGAGCTGAACAGTGTCGGCACTCCGAAAAAAACCGTTGGCCGCTGCTCGCGGAGAATGCGGTTCACCTCAGGCGGCTTGGGACGTCCGGCAAACAATATGGATGTGGCGCCCACAGCAAATGGGAACGTCATCGCATTGCCCAGTCCGTAGGCAAAGAATAGCTTCGCTGCCGAGTAGATTCGGTCGCCGGCACTTATCCCCAACACCCCTTGCCCATACAGCTCAGCGGTTTTCAACAAGCTTGTGTGCACATGAACAGCGCCCTTGGGTCGCCCTGTCGATCCCGATGAGTACAACCAGAAGCACGCATCATCGCGTCGTGTTGGATACGGCTCGCAGGCGCTCGAAGCCAACTTCATTAACTGCCCAAGGTCGGGATGGCCAGCCTTACCATTGCCCGAAGCAACGACTGTTCCCTGCCACCCGCTGATCTCTGCCGCCTCCAACATCACCGGCAGCCGTGCCGCGGAGACGATCGCTGCTCTCGCACGGCTGTCGCTCAAAACATAGGCATAGTCGCCGGCCGACCACATGGTGTTGATCGGCACCGGAATGATGCCAGACGTGATCGCGCCCAGAAAACACGCTGGAAAATCGACACTGTCGTAGAGACACAACAGCACGCGTTGCTCGGGTTCAACATCGAGCTCGCGCAGCGCGTTGGCGCAACGGTTGACCCGCTCCGCCAGTTCGGCGTAAGAGTGCGCGCCGCTCTCGTCAATCACTGCGATCCTGCCGGCTCGATCGGGCGCCAGGTTGCGCTCAACCAGATCGACAGCGGCGTTGTAATACGAGAACTCCACGTCGCAGCTCGTTGCAAATCACTCGTGCGAGTCGGTTGCCTGCTCGCTCAACGCAGTTAACGTCGGACCCGCGCCCTGCATCGCCACGCGCTGATGATAGAACCACAGCCCGTGCAGTCCGCCTAGCTCTTCGCCGCCGCCGGCGCGTCCTGGTCCGCCGTGCATGCAGGACGGCAACACGATACCGTGTCCGGTATGGCTCTCGCGTATCGACGGATCCACCAGCAACACGCGACCGTGGGTCGTTCCCAGTGCCCCTGCAGCTTCGGTTAGGAAGGCCGTATCGCCGCTGAAGACCGAGGCAGCTAGCGATCCGCCACCTCGTCGCGCGAGAGCGAAGGCATCTTCCTTATCGCGGTAAGAAACTACCGTTGCTACCGGACCGAAGACCTCAACCTCGTGAATGACATCGTCATTGCCCTTTTCACGCGCGCGCAGGAGCGTGGGAGCGACGAAGGCGCCGCGTTCCAAGTCGGCATCGAGCGGAGAGAAGTTGTCCGGCTCGTAAGCAACATCGGCCCGCGTGTTCAACTGTGCGATGCCTTCTCCGATGGATTTACGCTGCGTCATGTTAACCACCGGCCCCATGCTGACAAGCGCATTTGCGGGATCGCCGACAACCGTCATCTTCAGCTGTGCGGAGATCGCGTCAATCGCGGCTTGCTCGTGAAAGTCAGGAACCAGGACGCGGCGAATCGCCGTACACTTCTGGCCGGCCTTGGAGGTCATTTCGCGCATGACTTCACGTGCGAAGAAGCCGAACTCCGCCGAATCAGGCTGCACATCGGGCCCCAGCAACACGGCATTCAAGCTGTCGGCCTCGATATTGACGCGAATGTTCTGCCGGCGAATACGCGGATGCTGGCGAATGCCTTCTGCGGTATCCGCCGAGCCGGTGAAAGCCACAACGTCGCCCAGCTGTAAATGGTCAAGGAGACCGTCGGGCGAGCCGCAGAGAATGGACAAGGCTCCGGAAGGGAGAATGCCGGCTTCGATCACCGCGCCCACCATTTCCTGCGCAAGCCAGGCGGTCGCGGTGGCGGGCTTCGACAACACGGGTAGGCCGGCGAGCAGGCTCATGGCCGCTTTTTCCCATAATCCCCATGCCGGAAAGTTGAAAGCGTTGATGTGGACCGCGACACCATCGAGTGGCACGCCGACATGCAGGCCCTGAAAGTTCTGATCGCGGGCCAAACGCGCGGGCGAACCGTCGCGCAACATGTGCGCATTGCCCAGTTTGGCGCCAAGCTTTGCCAAGTACTTCAGCGTGCCGATGGAGCCGTCGACGTCAATTGCGGCATCGGCTTTGGTGTTGCCGGAGTTCTGGCGTGCGATTTCAAACCACTCGTCGCGACGAGTGGCGAGAATATCGGCAATTTTGCCTAGCAATTCCGCGCGTTGCGCGTAGGTGAGCTTGCGCAATTCCGGACCTCCCACATTGCGGGAGTACGACAGTGCGGCATTCAGATCGAGCCCTTTAGAACTGGCCCAGGCGACCGTCTCCCCCGTTGTGGGATTAACTAGGGCGTAACCTTTCTCCACACCTGCCTGCCACTTGCCGTTAAGGTAGCTTTGCAGGATCTTGGCGTGGGATGCGACGCGACTCTCTACGGTTGTTGCCATGATTTATGCCTTCTCCAATGAAAACTTCTTATGCCTGCTCAAGCGGCGCCAGGTATTGTTCAACCCAGGGAACGACCCACTGTGCAGCCAGTTCCTCCGGCAAAGTGCCAGAGCTGGCGTCGTGCATGAGGATATCGCCCGCGCGTTTAGCGCCGAGTTCAGTGAGCAGTTTGTCGAAACGTTTGCCGCCTTCGCAATAAGTTTCTTTGTATGTAGTATCGCCGAGGGCGATGACGTTGTAGGTGACGGTGCTCAGATCAGGATGTTCGGCTTCGAGGCTGTTGAACAACGCCTGCGCGTTGTCAGGAACGTCGCCGTTGCCATAGGTCGATGTGCAAATCAGAAACGTCCCCCCCGCGGCGAAGGCGCTGGCGTCCAGATTGTCCATCATGTGAATGGTGGCCGCGTGGCCAGCGGACTCCAAGGCCTGCTGGATCTCCTGCGCGACCATTTCGGCCGTGCCGGTCATGGTTCCAACCAGAATGGTGATATCTACGCCCACGCGAATCGCCGTCCTCACCTACGCACTATTATACGTGCGCCTTCCGGAAGTATAATGCACCAAGCGTGACCCGAAAACGCGACATAGTGCATGTCGAAGGAATCGATCCGCCTGAGGCGCTGGCCGAAATGGCATCCCCTCCCGATGGGCAGGACAGTGGCGCAGAGGCCGATTATCTCAAGCTGCTGGGGGAGAGGGTACGCGAGACGCGCGCCCGCCGCGGTATGACGCGCAAGTTGCTGGCGCGGGATTCAGGAGTTTCTGAGCGCTATCTGGCGCAGTTGGAAACCGGGCAAGGCAACATCTCGATTCTGCTGTTGCGGCAGATCGCCAAGGCGCTTGATATTCCGGTGGAAGCGCTCGTCCTGGAAGGTCCCGAGCCCGCGCTGGACCTGGTTCATACGACCGAGTTTCTGCGCCGACTGCCGGCGGTGGAATTGGCCGAGGCGCGACGACTCCTGGTGCAGCACTTCGGCGGCGTCGATGTGGAGGCCCGGCACGGACGCATCGCGCTTATTGGTCTGCGAGGAGCAGGAAAATCCACGCTGGGAGCCATGCTGGCCGATCGATTTGAGGCTCCGTTCCTTGAGCTTGATCGGATGATCGAGCAGGAAAGTGGCGTCAGCCTAAGCGCCATTTTCGATCTCTACGGGCAAAGCGGATTTCGACGCCTGGAGCGGCGCTGTCTGGAGGAAGTGATCGAACGGCATTCCCGATTTGTCCTCGCGACTGGGGGGAGTCTGGTCTCGGAACCCGCGACCTTCGAACGATTGCTTACGATGTGCTTTACGGTATGGCTCAAGGCCACGCCGGAGGAGCATATGCGCCGCGTGATTGCGCAGGGCGATATGCGCCCGATGGCCGACAATCGCGAGTCGATGTCTGATCTGAAGCGCATTCTGGAGGTTCGCGAGCCGCTGTACCGAAAGGCCGACATTACGATCGACACCAGCGCAATTACCCTGGAAGAAGCCGTCGATGGGCTCGATCAAACAATTCGCGGAAGCCAATCTGCATAATATTTCCGTTGCTTGGCGCAGTGAAATGCACTATAATGCATTTATCAACTGTGGGGTTGCCGCTCTGGCCGTAGTCCTGAGGAGAGTTCACCTGCATGCCTGATGTGAAAGAAGCGGAGCTCGTCACCTTTGACGTCGCTCCTGGAGAGTACCGCCATTGGCGGCTAACCATCGATGGCCGCATCGCCACGCTGGCGATGAACGTCAATGAGGACGCGGCACTGCGTCCCGGCTACAAACTCAAGCTCAATTCCTACGACCTCGGCGTCGATATCGAGCTGCACAACATCCTGCAGAGCATCCGTTTCGAGCATCCTGAAGTTGCATGCGTGGTGCTGACCAGCGCGCGCGAACGCATGTTTTGTGCGGGCGCCAACATTTACATGCTCGGCACCTCGACGCACGCCTGGAAGGTGAACTTCTGCAAGTTTACCAACGAGACGCGCAATGGGATGGAAGACTCCAGCCGTCATGATGGGCTGAAGTTCCTAGCCGCGCTAAACGGCACGACGGCAGGCGGCGGATACGAGCTGGCGCTGGCTTGCGATGAGATCGTGCTGATCGACGATCGCTCCAGTGCTGTCAGTTTGCCGGAGCTCCCGCTGCTCGGTGTTTTGCCGGGAACCGGCGGCCTGACTCGCGTGGTCGATAAGCGCAACGTGCGCCGCGACCTGGCCGATATGTTCTGCACCAATCCCGACGGCGTGAAGGGCGAGCGGGCGAAGGAATGGGGCCTGGTGGATGAAATCGCCGTGCCCGCCAAATTCCCGGAAGTGGTTCGCAGCCAGGCAGAGAAGCTGGCCGCCACCTCAACTCGGCCGGCCGATGCAAAAGGAATCAAGCTGAATCCGGTAAAGCGTACGATTAGCGATGCCGGCTATCACTACAACTATGTGGATGTAAAGTTTGATCGTGCAGCGCGAAGCGCAACCCTGACCGTTGGCGCTCCCAAAGGAAATCAACCCAACACTGTCGATGAGATTCATGCTGCAGGTGATCAGTGGTGGCCGCTGGCGATGGCCAGAGAACTGGACGACGCGATCCTGATGTTGCGCGTTAACGAGCTGGAGCTGGGGTTGCTGTTGCTCAAGACCTCCGGAGATCCGAATGCAGTGCTGACGGCTGATGCGATGATGCTGGAGCACCAGAACGACTGGCTGGTGCGCGAGACCATTGGCATGCTGCGACGCGCGCTGGCTCGGCTGGACGTTTCGTCGCGGAGCATGTACGCGATCATTGAGCCCGGCTCGTGCTTCGCTGGCATGCTATTTGAGCTGGCGCTGGCAGCCGACCGCAGTTACATGCTCGCCCTGTCGGAAGAGGAAGACTCGGCAACGATTGCGGTAGACGATTTCAATTTCGGCCTCCTGCCAGCGGTGAATGATCGGAGCCGGCTGGAAACGCGCTTCAGCGCTGACGCGAAGCGTATGGCGGGAGCCGTGGAAGCCAAGGGCAAGCTGCTGGGACCGGAAGAGGCGTTGTCGCTTGGGCTCATTACGTTGGCACCCGACGATCTCGATTGGGAAGACGAACTGCGCATTGCCATTGAGGAGCGCGCCAGCTTGTCGCCGGATGCTCTGACGGGCATGGAAGCGAGCCTGCGCTTTCCTGGAAATGAGACAACCGCGACCAAAGTTTTTGGCAGGTTGTCTGCATGGCAAAACTGGGTTTTCATCCGCCCAAATTCGACCGGGGACAACGGAGCGCTGAAGCTGTTTGGAACAGGCAAGAAAGCGCGATTTACGTGGGAGAGGGTTTAGGGAAACAACCTCCTTCTTCAGCGCAAGTGGCAATGGTCAAAGGATTGTCGTCACCAGCGAAGCAAGGGATCCGCTTTTCGCCTGTAGAAACCCAAGCAGGTCCCTCACGCCAGGCCAAGCGCCCGTGATAGCAATTTGAGTGATTACAGGGCAGATTCGGGGGTTCTTCATCATGTCAATGAATTATCAGGACCGCATTCCTAATAACGTAGATCTCGGCTCGAATCGCACGCTGCAGCGCGCGCTGGAGCATTGGCAGCCGGAGTTTCTGAACTGGTGGCAGGAACTGGGACCGAAAGATTTTCAAGTTGCCGATGTTTATCTGCGAACGGCAACGTCAGTCGACGCGAAGGGCTGGGCAACGTACGGCTTTGTGCGCATGCCCGAATATCGCTGGGGCATCTTCCTCACCGATCGCAATCCTGATCGCAAGATCGGCTTCGGGGACAGCTACGGACAGGAGGTCTGGCAGCAGATCCCCGGCGAGTATCGCGCGACGCTGCGCCGCCTGATCGTCACACAGGGGGACACGGAGCCCGCGTCCGTCGAACAGCAGCGCATGCTGGGACACACCGCGCCATCGCTCTATGACCTGCGCAATCTCTTCCAGGTGAATGTCGAAGAAGGACGGCATTTGTGGGCGATGGTGTATCTGCTGCACGCGTACTTTGGCCGCGATGGCCGTGAGGAGGCGGAGGAGTTGCTGGAGCGCCATTCCGGCGATGCCGACAAGCCCCGCATTCTGGGCACCTTCAACGAGCCCATTCGCGACTGGCTCAGCTTCTTCATGTTCACCTACTTCACCGATCGCGATGGCAAGTTCCAGCTCAAGTCGCTGGCCGAGTCGAGCTTCGATCCGCTGGCGCGCACCTGTTCGTTCATGTTGACGGAAGAAGCGCACCACATGTTCGTCGGCGATACTGGCATTAGCCGTGTCATCAAGCGCACGCTGGAGGTGATGAAAGAGCTGGGCACCGACGACCCGGAGACGATTCGCAAAGCGGGCGCCGTCGACCTGCCCACGGTACAGAAATATCTGAACTTTTGGTTCAGCTCGTCGCTCGATCTTTTTGGCTCGGAGAGCTCGTCGAATGCCGCATCGTATTTTGCCAACGGACTGAAAGGCCGTCCCGACGAGGCACGCTATGAGGATCACATTGCCACCGATCAGATGTTCACCCTTGAAGTGCCTGATGGAAACGGCGCCACCAAGAGCGAGCAGATCCCGATGCGGAATGCGATGAACGAGGTGACCCGCGGCTCCTATGTGAAAGATTGCGAGATGGGAGTAACGCGTTGGAACCGGCTAATCGAGAAGGCCGGCTACTCGTTCCGGCTGGCGCTGCCCTCGACGCGCTTCCGCCGCAATATTGGGACCTGGGCGGGCTTGCCGACGGATACGACCGGTAAGCCGATTAGGCAGGAGGAATTCGATACCCATATCGCGGGCTGGTTGCCGAGCGAGAGCGATCGTGCGTTCATCCTCAGCCTGATGCACGGCGTCTATGAGCAGGGCAAGATGGCTGCGTGGATCGCGCCGCCGGACCGTGGCATCAACAATAACCCGGTTGATTACGAATACGTGAAGCTGCACTGAAGCGGTGGCTGGTGAGTGGCAGTAATTAGCGGCCGGTGGTTAGGGGTTGGACAGAACTTGGGCGATTCAGTCACGATTGAAACCGATCTGTTCGAGCATCGTGAAGTGAAGCCACACGTCAACTCTCCCAAGCGCTCGCTTGGAGGGCCCGAGCCCCAGGAGTTCGCAGAGTTGCGCGATCGCATTCGGCAGGTTGTCATGGCCAACCCTGCGATTAAGATTATCGACCCGCGTTGAGCCAACGGCAACATCTGCCGCGCGAATCCAACATGGCATATAGCCTCGCGAACTACCTATCTGGCGGCAATTTGATAATGTACATTGTGCAAGACGCCCGGATCGCATCTCTCACTCAATGAGCAGCATCACCAGTAACGAACAGCAGCGAGCTGTGCGCCGTTCCCATCGCGCCGGTTTGCGGACAGTGGCCTTTGTCGAAGCGCTGAAAGGCGTGCTGGCGTTGCTGGGGGCTTACATCTTCATTCGATTGATCCGGCGCGACGTCGACTTCGGCGAGGCAGCCGAGCACGTTCTCTTCTTCTTTCACATCAGCCCCAAGCACCGGATATCGCAACAGTTTATGAATGCTGCCGACAAGGTCTCCAGCACCAGCATTGCCATGATTGCCGGTATCGCCATTGCCTATGCTGCGCTGCGATTTCTGGAAGGCTATGGCCTGTGGCGACAACGGGTTTGGGCTGAATGGCTGGCCATCATCTCTGGTTGCATCTACCTGCCCTTTGAGCTCTACAAGCTGATTCGTCATCCCAACGAACTGCACTGGGTCATCCTCGGCATCAACATTCTGGTCGTCCTTTATATCGCCTGGGTTCGCTGGGATGAGATCATGGCAGCGCGCCGGCCAGCCTGATCCCTGTCGCACACCGCCAAAGGTTGCCCTGGCGTCCGGCTATCCCTTCTTCGCCGCCAACTGTGACCCCTCCCGCAAGTCTGCTGCCGCTTCCTCCCATATCGCGTCCAGCAGCCCGCGACGCGCTTCCTCATCCTTGTCCGCAAACGCCTGCGGCTCGATGATCGCGAGATAACGCCGCGCAGAATGCGCCGGCAGAGCATCTCCCTTCACCTGCGCCGCAGTCGCCTTTTCGCAGAGCAACGCAAGCCCCAGGCTCTGACTCAAGCGATGCAGCAACTTTCGCGCGTACCGTTGCGAGCTCGCCTCATCGCGTAGCGTGATCGCAGCCGCCTCTTCATCACCGGCAATTCTCGACCGCAGCACTTCACTCAGATCTCTCAATGCATCCGACATTCGTTCACAAATCGTCCCTGCCCGCAGCCGATACTGCTCCCACCCGCTATACCGCGACCCTAGCAGCCGGAGCAGCTCGAGCGCCTGGATGTTCGCCGGGCCTTCCCACACCGTCAGCACCTGCGCATCGCGCAGCAATCTCGCCAGCGGATAATCGCTGGTGTACCCGTTGCCGCCGACCAACTCCAGCGCCGCACGACTCGCCGCGATCGCATATTCCGCCGTCAGATATTTTGCCAGCGCCGTTACCAGCCGCAGCCAAGTCCTTCGTTCTGCATTGCTCTGCACTTCGTCAAAGGTGATGGCTGCCTCAAATGCCAGCAGCGCGCCGGCCTCAAACTCGACACGCATGCGTAGCAGCTCATCCTGCACCATGGGATAGTCCGCCAAGACATGACCAAATGCCCTACGCGATTTCGCCCATGCGAGCGCCTCACGCAACGCACGCCGCTGCACACCCACCGAGCCGACCGCGTTGTGCACCCGGCTGTACTCCAGCGCCTCCATCATCAGCTTAAAACCTTCAGGCGGAGGTGCGATCTCGACCGCTTCGGCTCCAAGCAATTCGATCTCACCCGTCGGCAGACCCTTCGTTCCCAGCTTGTCCTTCAACCGGCGAATCCGATAATGATTCGGCTGTCCATTCTCCAAGTGACTCGGTACAAGATAAAGTCCGAGCCCCGCCGACCCCGGCGCCGCTCCTTCAGGACGGGCCGTGGCAACCGCTAGTCCACTGTTTGCATTGCTGGTGAACCACTTCAATCCGTGCAGCGCAAAATGGTTATCCTCGCGAGCAGCTCGTGTCGTTGTCGCGCCCACATCGCTGCCGCCATGCTGCTCGGTCGCCCACGTCCCGCCGGTCTTCGCCTGGCCATCCATGCGAATTACGTCATATAAAAATCGCTGACGAATCTTCTCCGGTGCATGCGAGCCCAGCACATACGCCACTGCTCCCGTTAGCGTGACCGGGCAATGCAGGCTTATGTCAGCTTGTGACAGGACGTAGCCCATGGTGAAGCTCAGCAGATGCGGCGCCTGTTCGGCGTACGGCGAGCCGATGACCCCGCGGCGATACAGCTCGCAGTGCTGCTCCTCATACCAGCGATTCGCAACAATGTGATTGACGACTTCGCCGTTATGATCGTAGGTCTCCAACGCCGGCGGGGCATAGCGGTCGGTGTAGTTCGCCTGCGCGTCCACGTCCGTCGATACCCAGTCGTAAAATTCGGCAAGCTGACCGGAGTAGTCGGCCAGCCGGGGCACACGCGCCAGTAGCCACGGCTCAAGATAGGAATCGAAGGTATGCGGGCTGGCCATGATCACCTCCGCGATGTCCTGCAAGGCAACTGACCATGAGCTTACCTCTTTGGCGATTCGGAGAAAACAGAATCCTGATCGGACGGCACCTGCCCGACGCGAACTGGCTCCTGTAGAATCCAGCCGGGGAGATTCCCGAGCATCAATGGCACAAGTACTGCTGGAAATCTGTTGCGGCTCTGCCGAAGACGCGATGGAAGCCGCTGCCGGCGGCGCCGACCGCGTCGAACTATGCTCATCTTTGTATCTCGGTGGGCTGACGCCGAGCCTGGGCTCGTTGCTGGAAGTGAAGCGGCGAACTAAAGTGTCTGTTATCGCGATGAATCGCCCGCGACAGGCCGGATTTTGCTACTCGGCGGCGGAATTTGCCGTCATGGAACGAGACGCGGAGTTGCTGTTGGAGCATGGCGCCGACAGCGTTGTTTTCGGAATCCTCAACCCTGACGGCACAATCGACATCGCTCGTACGCAGGCGCTTCGTACCCGCATCGGGTCTCATCAGGCAGTCTTTCATCGCGCCTTCGACGTGACACCCGATCCCTTCCGCGCGTTGGATGAGTTGATCGGCCTGGGCATCACTCGCGTTCTCACTAGCGGCCAGAAAAACACCGCTCCCCAAGGAGCTGCACTAATCCGGCGACTGATCGAACACGCCCACGGCAGAATCGAGGTATTGCCGGGAGGCGGCATTGTTCTGGACAATGTGCGGGAATTCGTTGCCCGTACAGGCTGCACGCAGATTCACATGACGGCGTTCGCATCCTGCACTGATACATCCACGCTCGCCAATCCCGAGATCCAGTTCGGTAGCCCGAACGGCCCACCGGAATCGGCGTATGAGATGACGGATCGCGATCTCGTTCGGCGTGTCAAGGAGGGTTTGATTGCGATTTAGCCTGATGCTTGCGAAGTGGCCACGGCCAATTTTCCCCAGCTTGCTATTTGCGTGTCTTGCTTTGCAGGCCTTTGCGCAAAGCTCTGCCGCGGGCAAGCAATCGGTTGCCACCCCTGCTCGGTGGACCGATCAACAGAAGTCGGAAATGGCCGCGCGTGTTCGCCACGACTTTATGCATGCCTGGAGCGGCTACAAGCAATACGCATGGGGACACGACGAGTTCAAGCCGCTGAGCAAGAGCTATCGCGACTGGTATGGCACTTCGCTGCTCATGACCCCAGTCGACGCGCTCGACACCATGGTCCTGATGGGCCTCAGCGATGAAGCCAAGGAAGATCGCCAGCTTATCGACAAGCGGCTGTCGTTTGACAAGGACATCTACGTCAAGAATTTTGAGATCACGATTCGTCTGCTGGGAGGCCTGCTCAGCAGCTACGAGCTTACGGGCGACAAGCGGCTGCTGGAACTGGCGGACGATTTGGGCACGCGCCTGTTACCCGCCTTCAACTCACCGACGGGCATGCCTTACGTCTTCGTCAATCTCAAGACTGGCAAGACTCGCGGCGTCGAAAGCAATCCTGCGGAGGTGGGCTCGCTCCTCATCGAGTTTGGCACACTCAGCAAGCTGACTGGCAAGCAAATCTACTACGAAAAAGCCAAGCACGCGCTGGTTGCGATTTACGATCGCCGCTCGCCGATCGGACTCGTCGGCTCCGCGATCAATGTCGAAACTGGGAAGTGGATCGACCCGGTCAGCCACATCAGCGGCGGCATAGATTCTTACTACGAATATCTTCTGAAATGCTCGATCCTCTTCGGCGACAAGGACTGCGAGCACATGTGGCAGACGAGCATCGCCGCGGTCAACAAATATGTCGCCGATCAAACGCCCACCGGCCTCTGGTACGCGCAGGTCAATATGAACACCGGAGCTAAGGTCTCGACGCATTACGGAGCGCTGGATGCCTTCTTCCCTGGTGAACTGGCGCTCTCCGGTGATCTCAAACGCGCTGAGGCGTTGCAGGAATCGAGCTACAAGATGTGGACCAGCTTTGGTGTCGAGCCGGAAGAATTCGACTATTCGACGATGAAGATCACCTATCCCGGCTATGAACTTCGGCCTGAAATCATCGAATCGACGTACTACCTGTACTATTTCACCGGCGAGCCGCGTTATCTCGACATGGGCAAGACCTTCGCCGATAGTCTGGACAAGTACTGCTGTACCGAGGTCGGCTTTGCCGCACTGCTCAATGTCGAGACCAAAGAAAAACGCGATGCCATGGAAAGTTTCTTCCTGGCGGAGACCCTAAAGTATCTGTACCTGCTGTACGCGCCAAAGTCGACGCTGGATCTGCACAAGGTGGTCTTCAACACCGAAGCGCATCCCATGCAGAGGACCTGGCCACTAAAATGAAAGGCCCTGATTATTGGGGGACAGAATATTGTGACGAATCCAGAGAAGTGTCATCACGAGGCGACTTTAGTCGGCGAGCGATTTGTTTTTCCCGAATGACAATCTTCTGGTGCAACCCGCGTTGGCTGACTTCAACCATCATCTAACTATCTGCAGGTGATCATGGCACTGGGGCTACCACGAAACACGACCAGCGTCACCGCAACGACCAGCGAGCGAAGCTATCGCGGTCCGTTGGCGATGCTGACCACCATCTTCTTCATGTGGGGTTTTCTCACCAGCCTGAACGACATCCTTATCCCCCACCTCAAGTCCATCTTTGACCTGAATTATTTTGAGGTGATGCTGGTCCAGTTTTTCTTTTTCCTCGCCTATGCTGTCGTTTCCATACCCGCCGGGATCTTCATCGAGCGGGTGGGTTATAAGCCCAGCATGGTGGTCGGCCTGCTCATCATGGGCTTGGGATCGCTGCTCTTCATCCCCGCGGCGATGGTTCCTTCGTTTCCGCTATTTCTTGTGGCGCTGGCGGTATTGGCCACGGGCATCACCGATCTCCAGGTTTCTGCAAATCCCTACGTTGCAGTTTTGGGGCCAGCGAGAACGTCCTCCAGTCGGCTTACCTTGACGCAAGCTTTCAACTCCCTGGGGACCGTGCTCGGACCACGTCTGGGTGCCTGGTTGATTCTCGGCGGCGCAACCGCCTATACAGCAGAGCAAATCGCCGGGATGACTGCGGCACAGCTGCACGCCTACCGCATTCACCAGGCCTCGACCGTAAAGCTGCCATATCTGCTAATCGCGATTGCGTTGCTCGTGCTTGGGATTGTGATCGCCCGCTTCAAGCTGCCGCAGATTCCTGCCGCTGAAGGCGGACACAAGACCGAAGCCGGCGCGCGCGACAGCATTTGGCGCCATCGCAATTTGGTGATGGGATCCATCGCCATCTTCACCTACGTCGGGGCCGAGGTCGCGATCGGCAGCTTCATGGTGAATTACCTGCACGAGCCATACATCGGGAATCTCACCCTCGAGCAGGCGGGCACGTACCTGGCGTTCGGCTACTGGTTCGGAGCGATGGTGGGCCGATTCGCCGGCTCCTGGGTGTTACGACAGATATCGCCGCGCGTCGTGCTCGGATTCAATGCGGTTGTTGCCGCCGCTCTGGTTTGCCTCTCGATGGCCACTACTGGTCAATTCGCGATGTGGAGCATCATTCTGGTCGGCCTATTCAACTCCATCATGTTTCCGACCATCTTCACGCTGGGCATCGAGGGACTTGGACCTTTGACCGGCGAGGGGTCCGGTCTCCTCAACACTGCGATTGTCGGCGGCGCAGTCATTCCGCTGATTCAAGGCTTCATTGCGGATAGCATCGGCATTCACCACGCCTTCATTCTGCCGGTGCTTTGCTACCTGTACATTCTCATCTTCGCGATCAAGGGAACGTCGCGCAGCACTTCGCTGGCAACCGGAACGCCAGCCTGATTGGCTGGCGCAATTCGCCTTAAATTCGTAATTTACGGAGCCGGCTATGCGACTTTGTCTCGCGCCATCCCGCAGCTCCGACAACTCGCGGTGATATCCACGCGATTACGGCGCAGGTGATCTTCAAACGACTCCCAACGCGCATGCCCTTCGCGCTCAGAAACGTACACGTCATCAGGATTTGTAAGATGATCGCGCTGAGCCTCAACCGGATTGGCAGCGGCTCGATCAGCAGCTTCTTCCGCAGCCAGTGTCGGCTTCTCTTCCGGCACAAACGTCCCTGGCAAGCGTGAGTCCTCGGCTCTTGCCGCCAATCCTGAGGGCCGCATGCGCAGCTTGTTAGAATCGGGAGCAGTCTCGGTAAAAACACCCGCGATTCGATCGGGCATGTACACCTGATCGTCAACTCCCGAACCCGTGCCCGCGGGCAGCTCACTCGCCTCTGGAGTGATGGTGTGCGTGCTGTCTTCCTTATGGAGGACCGGCCCGTTCGCCCACCACTCGTGATAGCGCTGTTCATAGTCGTTCCATCGCGCCTCGTCTTGCATCGCCGCTTCGTCATACGCTGGCAAGGCTTCAATATGCTCCTTCGAGGCGGCGATGGCAAAGTCGTGCGGATGTTCTTTGCAGCTGCGAATGCTCGTCGCTGGAACCAGGAATTTCTTGCTGTTCTGCCACCCGCCGATGTCCACTATTGCGTATTGAATTGTGCCGGTCGCGTGATCGAAGATTACGTCGTCAATCCTGCCCAGTTTGCTACCGTTGTAGCCATAAAGATTCGCGCCCCTAATGTCATCCACATCGTCGGAAAAACGGTAGTCGCGGAGCATTCCGTAGTGCGCCATGAAACTCTCCTCAGCTGAATTCACCGCTCTTCAGCTCAGATGCAAACGAGAAGCGTCTTGCCGCCCTGCCGAGCGCCGGTGTCAACAGTCAACGCTATGAAAACGTAATCAGGACCAGCTTGGCCGCAGCCAGCCCAATATTCCCAAGACTCCCGAGGCCAGCAAAAGAATGCTGCCAGGTTCAGGCACGCTTGATTGCTCGGGCATGGTCGAGGACGATGTCAGACAATTGCGGTCGCCGTCGCCACACCCAGCGAGGAGCGTGAACGACTCCGCCGGAATCGTGCCGACCGAGTTCTGCGACGCCCCTGGGGGCCACGCCTGGGGACCTCCAGAGTTCTCATCCCAGAACACTGGATCTCCGCTAGGCACACTGGCGTTCTGGAGATTGATCCAATAAGGGCCTGCGTTCAGGGTTGGACCATTGAAGTATGTGTTTTCATCGCAGACGTTGTAGCCATATCGATTCATCACGCAGCCGGATTGCGTGAAGTTCACCGTCTGATCAAAGTAGGTGGTGCCGCCGTTTTCGGCCGACGTGATGGACAGTTCGGCCGAACTTAACGTGTCGCCCGCAAACAGCCACATCGCAAATGTGGCTCCGGTAACGGTTGTGCCGAACTCCGGATTGAAGAAGCGGTCGCTCACAATATATCCAAAGTTGATCGTCCACGCGTCGGTATTGCCGTTGGTTGGACCGTTGTTGTAGAAGCCTTGGGCCCCAGCCGGAATGATAGATGAGGCAAGCATGAAACCAAGTAGAAGTTTTTTCATAGAAGTCACCCATCAGTAGCGTTACAAGCCAATTCGTATACCCTCGATTCTGTCGCTCTTAAAACAACTTGCGCCGCAATGCGATCAGGGGGGCGAACAAGGCCAGGCCTCCCGAGCCAAGTAGGACAAGGCTAGTCGGCTCAGGAGCTGTGGAGGACGCATCGCAGTTGCCGCCAGCGCATGTCGTCGTCCCGCCGAGCAGCGTGAACGTTTCGGCAGGAATCGAGCCCAGGGTGTTCTCGGAAGCGGAATTTAGATTGACATGCGGGCCTATGTTCTGGTCCCAGTAGATTGGGTCACCGCTGGGAACATTTGCGTTCTGCAAATTCAGCCAATACGTGCCGCTATTCAGGTAGGGGCCGTTGAACGTCGTGCTCTCTCTGCAGACGTTGTAGCCATAGGTATTAGACGCGCAATTGGACTGGGTGAAATTCACCGTCTGATCGAAGTAGCTGGTGCCGCCGTTCTCGCCTGAGGTGATCGACAGTTCGGCGGAGGTCAGGGTGTCGCCCGGGAACAGCCACATAGAAAAATCGGCTCCCGTCACGGTGGAACTTTGCATGGTGAAGGCATCGCTGACGATGAAGCCAAAGTTGATGGTCCACGCGTACCAATTACCGTCTGTGGGGCCGCTGCTGTATAGCGTCTGCGCAGTGGCCGGAACCGCCGCCAAGGTAAGACAAACCGCTAAGAGGATAAGCCGAGACTTCATGGTGCCTCCGGAGATGAAGCAATGATGCGGTAGAGGAGTGAGTGCCGATAGAAGAAGCGACGTTGGATAAGGCGATGGTAGAGGGGTCGCCTTTACTCAAGGCATTTTCGCCGAGTGGACAGCAGGACTCGTGGGCTGCGCGATCTGCGCCGCGCTATCACGAACTGGGAGCATGAAGCCGTCGCTGTAATGATCTGACGAGGCGGGAAAAATCCGAAGCAAATTCAGGATACTTTCGGGAGACTCGTTCCGTTCTGGGAATGAACCGGGAGAAATCAGAATTTTGTTTTGAGTCGCTGATAGGTGGTGGTCAACGCCTCCGGCAGCACGCGAGTCTCGCCAATGACAGTCATGAAGTTCGCGTCTGCTACCCAGCGTGGCAACGCGTGCATGTGGATATGACCTGCGATCCCCGCTCCCGCGGCTTTGCCGACGTTCATGCCAACATTCACGCCATCGGGATGGTACAGGTCTTGAAACGCGGTCTCCAGATGTTGGGCGAGTTCCATCATTTCCACCGCCGCTGACTGTGGCAGCTTTTGCAGCCGATCGACGTGATCGTAGGGAACAATCATGCTGTGACCGGAGGTGTAAGGAAAAGCATTGAGGATGACAAAATTGTGCTTGGCACGATGAACAATGAGCGCCTTCTCGTCATCGCCGGAGCGCAGCAGTCCGCAAAAAACACAGTCCCCGCCTTGAGCGGACGTGTCCGCCGTGGTGATGTAGGCATAACGCCAAGGGGTCCAGAGATAATCCATACCTTCGGCAGGTTATCACTCCCAATTCGACCTGCACACTCCATCCAAACTGCTGTCACAGCGAGGAGTGATCGGACCACTTGACTTGCACATTAAAAATCCAAAAAAACCCTGCAAAATCAACGTCGATCCTGCACTTGCGGGTTTGACACTGCCCCCCCCGGTTGCTATAGTCGAAGAGTTCCCTGGATGCGCAGCCCGCTCCACCGGATCCGGCCGCTGGGTTGTCCAAACCCGCTTTGCAGCGGGACAATCTTACTTGTCGATCCAAGCCAGCAGTCCGTCATCTCAAGGCTCTCTGCGCGTTTTCAGAACGCGCGGAGTGTGAACGCAACTCATGTCTTTCGAAGAAGCCCACAACGTTCCGACCACTCCTACCCAGGAACCGGCTGCAGAGCAGCCCGAAACCCAGCCCGCTGAACCGCCCGTCCAGCAGGCGACACCTGAACCATCCGAACCAGCTTCCGCCTCTGCTCCTGCACCGGTTGCGACGTCAGCTCCGTCGCGCGCCGAGAAGGAGCCTGGGCCAGAAGATTTCGCCGCCGCTCTGGAAACCTTTGAGCAGGAGCAGGCCCAGACCGAAGCTGCGCTCAACGAAGAGCAGGTCATCACCGGCACGGTGTTGAAGGTCACGCCGCAGTATGTGCTGGTCGATATCGGCTACAAGTCCGAAGGCGTCGTTCCCGTGGCCGAGTTCCAGGACCACGAGGGCAACGTAACCGTTCAGCGCGGCGACGAAATCGCCGTCATGCGTGAGCCCGGCAGCACTGAGGAAGGCTACATCAACCTCTCCCATCAAAAGGCACAGCGGCTGCGCTCGTGGGATGAGATTGACAAAGCCTTCAACGAGAAGACCGCGGTCAAGGCGCGGGTCATCGATCGCATCAAGGGGGGGCTGACGGTCGACATTCTTGGTGCTCGTGCGTTCCTCCCCGGTTCCCAGGTCGACTTGCGGCCTATCCGCAATCTAGAGGCGCTCAAGGGCCAGGAAATCGAAGTTCGCATCATCAAGCTGAACAAGAAGCGTGGCAACATCGTGGCTTCGCGCAAGCAGTTGCTGGAAGAGGAGCAGGCGGAGAAGCGGTCAAAGACTCTGGAACACCTGGAAGAAGGGGCGATTCTCACCGGGACGGTGAAGAATCTCACCGACTACGGTGCGTTTGTGGATCTCGGCGGGATTGATGGCCTGCTGCACATTACCGACATGTCCTGGGGGCGTCTCACCCATCCTCGCGACCTGGTGCAGGTCGGCGATCAGATTCAGGTGAAGGTGCTGAAGTTCGACCGCGAGAAGCAGCGGGTATCGTTGGGATTCAAGCAGCTCACTCCCGATCCCTGGCTGGATGCTTCGGATCGTTATCCCATTGGCGCGCATGTTCGTGGCCGGGTCATCAGCGTGACCGATTACGGCGCGTTCATTGAGTTGGAACAGGGCATCGAAGGCTTGGTGCACGTCAGTGAAATGACGTGGTCCAAGCGGATGAAGCATCCGTCGAAGATCGTCAGCGTCGGCGATCAGGTGGAGGCGGTTGTGCTGAATGTGAATCCGACCGAGCGACGCATCAGCCTTGGTCTGAAGCAGCTGGAAGCCAATCCCTGGGAGACGCTGCATGAGAAATTTCCGGTCGGCTCGGTCGTCGAAGGCAAGGTACGCAATCTCACCGAATTCGGCGCGTTTATCGAGATCGAGGACGGCATCGACGGCCTGGTCCACGTTAGCAACTTGAGCTGGACCAAGCGCGTGAAGCATCCCTCCGAGGTGCTCAAGAAGGGCGACAAGGTCAAGGCAATTGTTTTGGCGATTGAGCCCGAGCAACGCCGCCTGTCCCTCGGCGTCAAGCAGCTGCAACCCGACTCCTGGGACACGTTCTTCGAGCAACACCGCGTGGGCGATGTAATTCATGGCAAGGTTCTGCGGCTGGCCAGCTTCGGCGCGTTCGTCGAGATCGCCGACGGCGTCGAGGGGCTCTGCCACAATTCCGAAGCCGTCGACGGTCATGGCGCTCCCGTCAAACTGGAGCCTGGCCAGGAGCACGACTTCAAGGTCATCAAGATGAATCAGGCCGAAAAGAAGGTTGGCTTGAGCATTCGCGCTGTGGGCGAGGAAGCGACGCGCACCGATGTCGACAGTTATAAGGCTCCCGCGGCAACTTCCTCGGGTAGCGGCTCGACCATCGGCGAGTTCATGTCGTGGAAGCGCGCCAGCACCGAAAACAACTAGCCGAATAATCCACCCAAGACGAAGGCCGCCGGCAATGGCGGCCTTTCATTATGTCTGCGTGTCATCCGGAGCGTGGCGTTGCTTGCGGGGTCGAAGAGCCCCATGGGGAGTTAAGACGGCCTCATTCACTTCTTTGTATTAATCTGCAGGTTGATGTTTGCCTTCTCGCGGTCGTCGAACTGGCTTAGGGTTTTCGTTTTGCTCTTCTGTCCATCCTTCTCCGCATAGACGTCGTAGTCGATATTGGGCGAGAGTTCAGGGAAACGATAGGTCCCGTCATTCTGCGCAAATGAGGTTTTCACCATCAGCGTCTTTGTGTTCTTCAGGTAAACAACTGCGTTGGCCACTGGCTTGTCGCTCTTATCGAAAACCGTTCCCGTCAGGGTTCGACTGGTGACGCGAGGGCTCTTCCGGTTGGTGTCGTTCGACGACGAACCACCGCCAATTGGAAGTTGAAACTGCGCCTGGCAACTCAAGGCAACCAGCACTACAATGAAGCCACCCAAGACTTTGTACATTTGATTTCCATTCTATGCTTTTATTGCGAGGGGAGTTCCCCCCTGCTGAGATGCAGGCTGACATCGGTTCGCTCGTTATCGTTGATGTGCGCGGTGGTCTCCGGCTTCGGCTGGCCCCTGGGCGTTTTCACCTCAGCCTGGATAACGTAATCCTGAGTCCCAACCGGCACCCGCTGCGCAAACTCGCCCTGGCGGTCAGAGATCAACTCCCACTTGGCTTTTTTATCGGATGCCCGGCGAATCTTGATCGGAACGCCAGCGACGGGGCGGTCGTCCGGCCCCCACACCGTTCCGTAAATCAAAGCATAATCTTTCTTGCTGGCCTGAGAAGACTGAGCGCGAAGAGCATTTCTTGCGGCGACTGGGAAAGCGCCCATCGTGATGAGCACGTCGAGAGCGAAGGCAGAAAGAAGCGTACTCCGCAGGATGCCGGTCAAGTTAATACTCCTCCTCCTCCTCCTCTTCCGTGTCTTCGTCTTCATCCTCTTCTTCGTCTTCCACTAGAGAGAGTTCCAGCGGCTCGACGCCAACGACCTCGAAGTCGCTTCCGCACTCCGGACAGGAGACGATTTCACCCTCGTCGACCTCATCCTCTTCAATGTCCAGATCGCTTTCGCATTCAGGACAGATCACCATAATTGCCTCCGCTCCTATGAATTCCCTTTTCACGGGACGAACGGCCCTGCGCCGTCCGTCATTTATATTTAGAATCTCTTGGCGGCATCGTCAAGTGATAGACGCCTGCCTGAAAGAGAAGTTTCGCGATCTGCATGTTTATCGTAACGAACAAGGTCGAGGCAGTCGCGGGCGGGATGGCCGCGTTATTGCTGGCGGTTGCTTTCGTTTCCGCGCAAGAAAGTGACATCACGGTGCCGGCTCCCGATCCGCAAATCGCGGCCGCCTTGGCCGAAGTGTCATCGGCTCAGATTCAGAAGAACATCGAAACCCTGGCCGGTTTCTACACTCGTCAGACTCTTTCGGCGGATATGCCGCCAATTGGCGGCAAGGGGGTCTCTGCGGCAGCACAGTGGATTCAAGGCGAGTTTCAAAAATACTCCGGCCAGTGCGGCGATTGTCTGGAGGTGCGGACCGATCAGTTTATCCAGCCGCCTGCGCCGCGAGTCCTTCAGCCCACGACCATCACCAACGTTTATGCGGTCTTACGCGGCACCGATCCCGCAAACGCCGGACGCATCTACGTTGTGACCGGCCATTACGATTCGCGCAACAGCGATCCCAACGACGCCACCAATGCTGCGCCCGGGGCTAATGATGATGCCAGCGGAACCGCCGTCAGTCTGGAATGCGCGCGCGTCCTCAGCAAGCATCGTTTTCCCGCGACGATCATCTTCCTCACGGTGGCTGGTGAAGAGCAAGGCCTTTACGGCAGCGCGCATTTCGCCAAAATGTCAAAGGCGGTGGGCTGGGATATTGAGGCCGTGCTGAATAACGACATTGTTGGCGGCGATCACACGCCCGGCGACACGGCACAGAATCCGCACATCGTGCGCGTCTTTTCGGAAGGCATTCCTTCGACGGCCAGCGACAACGAAGTTCGCCGCATTCGTTCGCTGGGCGGCGAGAGCGACGGCCCATCACGGCAGCTGGCCCGTTATGTTGCGGAAATTGCCACCCAATATCTTTCGGCATCGGACTTCCACGCGATGCTGGTCTTTCGCCATGACCGTTATCTTCGCGGCGGCGATCACATGTCGTTCAACGACCAGGGATTCGCCGCGGTCCGCCTCACTGAATACCGCGAGAATTTCAATCATCAGCACCAGAACGTTCGCACCGAGAACGGCATCGAATACGGTGATTTGCCGAAATTCGTCAACTATGATTACACGGCAAATGTGGCGCGGTTGAATGCGGCTAGCCTGGCCTCGCTGGCCTCGGCACCCGCTCCTCCGGTGGACGTCCGCTTGTTGACGAAGCAGCTGCAAAACGATTCCACTCTGGAGTGGAAAGCTTCACCCGGCGGTTTGGCCACGGGTTATGAGGTCTTGTGGCGCGACACTACTGCCCCCGAATGGCAGCATGCGAAGGCTGTGGGAAATGTAACCCGCATCACTGTGCCGGTATCGAAAGACAATGTAGTCTTTGCAGTGCGCGCACTCGATGCCAAAGGGCATCGCAGTCTGGCCATCGTGCCAGAGCCGGAGCGCTGAATTACGGCAGAGTCATGCGACGCACGTCGGGCATGGGATTGAGTTTCCCGCCATTCACGCGAGCGGTGAAGCAACTGCTGATCGCCAACGGTGCCGTGTTTCTGGCGGTGGCGCTGCTGGGCGTCTTTGTCGAGGGCGGCGAGCGCTGGGTCCAGATTCATTTCGGGCTGGTGCCCGCTCTGGTGGTCTTCCGCTTCTGGATCTGGCAGCTGGTGAGCTATGCATTTCTCCACGCTGGTCTGTGGCACATTCTGTTCAACATGCTCGCGCTCTGGATGTTCGGTGCCCAGCTGGAACAGGACTGGGGCTACAAAATCTTCCTGCAGTTTTATTTCTTCTGCGCCATCGGAGCCGCGCTGACCACGGTTGCGGTTTCGTTCACAGGATTGCTCGGCGCCAGCCCCGTCATCCCCACCGTCGGTGCCTCGGGCGCCATCTTCGGACTGCTGCTCGCCTTCGGCATCCTTTACGCGGATACGGAAATCATGCTGTTCCCGCTTCCCTTCTTGATCAAGGCCAAGTACTTCATCATGGGCCTGATTTTCATCGAAATCTTCCTCACCCTCTCGGCATCTCGTCAGCCGGGAGCGTCGGTCGCATACATGGCTCATCTCGGCGGCCTGCTTTTCGGCTACATCTGGCTGAAATTCGTTCCCCGTCGCGGCTTTGGCCATGCCACATCGGAGCGCGTGTATGGGCTACGCAATTCGTACTATCGCTGGAAGCGCAAGCGCGCGGCACGCAAGTTCGAAGTCTACATGCGGAAGCACGACGACCGCGGCGACTACAAACACGAGGACTACTTCGACGAGTACGGGAATTTCCGCGATCCCAGCGAACGCGATCGCAAAGGCAGTGGCGATTCGCGGGGACCGTGGGTCAATTGAAAGCCGTCAGCTTTCGGCGGTCAGCCATCAGTTTGGCCATTGGTGTCGTGGTAGCCCAGAGCGCGTGTTGCGCTCTTAAGAGCGATCTCGGGCGGTAACTGGCAAATCCTAGCGGACGGCAGACAGCCAACAGCCGACGGCTAGGTTTCAAACACTTTTTCCAGGCTTTCGTAGAGCACAGTGACGGTGCACAGATCAGGCAGCTTGAGCCAGTAGCGGTGGACTTCAGGATCGGCGAGGGCTTCAGCACGCATTTCTGGCGAAGTCCAATACCGCAAGTGCAGGAAGTGGCCAGATTGTGAGCTGTCGCGATGCAGCGTGTCGCGAGAATATCCTTTGGCATGCACCAGCGTGTAAAGCTCGCGCAGCGTGGTCAGCAGTTCTTCTTCTTGGTTGGGCAGCGCTTCCAGCAGCGCTACTGACAGGATTTCTTTAGCCATCGTACTCTCGCTTCTTACTAGCCGCTCTCGACGATTGTTCCGCGGTCGCTAGTGGGTTTCGGCTTGGATCAGCCGCAGGAAATTTGTGGCTCCCGCGACGTGGGTGGTCCCCGCGATCAGGCCGAAGACGTCGCCGCGCGACAGCACTTGCATTCGCGTCAGCTCTCTTTCGGCGAACTCGGCCATCGATTCTACCGATAACTCCGCAGGACACCGCACGGGCGTGACTCCCCACAGCAAATTCATACGATTGCATACCGCCTCCGACTGCGTAAAGGCATAAATGTTAGCGACCGGGCGATATTTGGAGAGCATTCTGGCGGTCGTGGCCGTCTCCGTGAAGACCGCGATCGCCCGCAGATCCAGATCTTCGGCTGCGTGCGCCATCGACTCGCATATTGTCTCCGCAATCGAAAGATGGGCCGCCTGCCGATGCTCGGGTACCAGTCGCTGAAAAGGATTGCGCTCGGCTTCAACGACAATGCGCGCCATCATCTCTACGGCCTCCTTCGGATACTTCCCGATCGCTGTCTCGCCGGAAAGCATGACCGCGTCGGTGCCGTCAAAGATGGCATTGGCCACATCGCTAGCCTCAGCGCGGGTGGGTCGCGGATTCTCCGTCATCGACTCCAGCATCTGGGTTGCCGTGATGACCGGCCGCCGGAAATCGAGGGCCCGGCGAATAATGCGCTTCTGGATCAAGGGGACTTTTTCCGGCGCCATCTCTACTCCGAGGTCACCTCGCGCTACCATCACAGCGTTTGCCACTTCGAGAATCGAATCGAGATTCTCGATGGCCTGCGGCTTCTCCAGCTTGGCAACTAATGGCACATCATAGCCGCGCGACACAATGGCGCGCTCCGCTCGCAGAACGTCTTCCGCCGTACGCACAAACGAAATCGCGATCCCATCCACCTGCTGCTTCAGGCCAAACTCCAGATCAATCTCATCCTTCTCGGTGAGCGATGGAATACTGACATTCGTTCCCGGCAAGTTGATTCCCTGATGTTCGCCCAGCATGCCGCCATTCAGCACCTCACAAATCACGTCTCCATCGCGCACTTCCTTCACTACCAGATCAATTCGCCCGTCGGAAAGCAGGATGTGCTCGCCCGGCCTCACGTCCTGGGCAAGGTTGTGATAGGTGGTCGCAACGAGATCGGCAGTACCCATCACGTCTCTGGATGTGATGGTAACGGTGTGGCCTTTCTGCAGGCCTATTGCAATGCGATCGGCCAGACGGCCGGTTCGGATCTTCGGCCCCTGCAAATCCTGCAGAATGCAGATTGTGCGTTCTAGTTCGGCAGCGATCTTGCGCAGCCGCCCGATCACCTGCGCGTGATCTTCATGAGTGCCGTGCGAAAAGTTCAGCCGCGCAACATCCATACCGCTAAGCATCAGCTGCCGGATCATCTCTTCCGAGTTACACGCCGGTCCTATCGTGCACACGATCTTGGCTCGTCGTTGTGGCGTTTGTGCCCTGAAGGGATTTTTTGCAAGATTGCTCATGAAGCTTTGTTGATCACCTGACTGAGCGCTGTTGTTCCGGAGTGAGCTCGGAGTGCGCGCCGAAGAGGAAGCGCGGATAGCGCACCGCATTGAACTCCGCGCCGATGAGAATCACCATCGACACCAGATAAAGCCAAATCAGCAGTGCAATCGCAGTGGCAACCGAGCCGTAGATTACGTCATAGTTAGCGAAGCGCCGCAGATAAAATCCGAAGATCACCGTCGCGACGAACCACAAGACAGTCGCCAGCGTCGATCCCGGCAGTACGCGATGCCATGGCTGTGTGCGGGGAACGCCGTGATGATAGATGAGCCCAATGACAGCAATACTGGTGAGCGTGGCTATGATCCAGCGCAGCGCCGTCCACAATCCCAGAATGTAAGGCCCCAGCTCGTGACCTACGCGGTACACAATCCACAATTCAATCTGGTTGCCGAATACCAGGAGAAATGACGCGAAGACTAACGGAACTCCTGCCAGTATCACCAGCGAAAACGCAATCATCCTCTCCTTCACCACCCCCCAGATCTTGGGCATCTGATAGGCATTGCGGAAGCCTTCCATCCACGAGATCATGACACCGGATCCGGTCCAGAGCGTGATGACGATCAGCGTCAGCAGGAATTTCAGGCTGATCCGCTTGTTGCCGGTAAAGTATTGCATTACCGCCGCGTGTGTACCTTCAGGAAGAATACGGCCTACCGCATGACTCACCTCGCGGAACAACAGCTCGGTGGTCCGCGAAAGCGAGAGTATCGATGCCAGCATCAGGATCGCGGGAAACAGCGTGATGATCGCCGAGAACGCCGCAGCCTTGGCGATGGCGAATGCATCATGCTGAAAGGCGCGCCACAACGCCATGCGGAAATGTTGAAAGAACCGCGACATACCAGCGAACCGCGAGCACAAGAAGTTTACACACGAAGCAAAGCGTTGTCAGGCAGCTATTACTGCCGCGGGAGGCAGTCCTTCACTGCCTCTCTGCCAGGACACGCCGCACATTCCGCTTTCCATGAAGCACGGCAACAATCTGTGGCGGATCGGTGTATAGACGATGGTGTAAGTGGGATATCGAGTTAGGACCCAAAAGCGCAGAGGCCTTCTGCGAGAAAGATGCAACCGTCATAAATAGCCTCTTCAATCCGGTCCGCAGCACCTTCGCTATCGCTTGCAATATACAACCAGATATCAAAGATGTCGGCCTTCGCAAGAGGAGTGAGGACACAGCGACTCATCTTGGACTGGAGGAAGATTCAATTCCCTGACAGCTTCCTCACTCCTTCCATTCTATCCCCCAGTGACCTCTTCCATCGCGGCATTCGAAGCGAGTGGCGTCCCAGCAAGGAAGTCTCGGGCCAAATCGAAATGTCGCGCAAAAAAGGCCACCGAGATTTTATCCTAGGTGGCCTTATGTCTGTTGATGAGGACTCTACTCCGCCAGCAGCTCTTCGCCTTCGTTCTCGCCTTCGTGGCGGAGCAGTTCCAGCGCGCGTTCGGCTTCTTCGTACGCGGCCGTGACCTCCTCCTGCACCTTCTGGGCGGCTGCTTCCATTTCCTGCGAGAGCCGGACATTGCGGTAGTACTCCATGCCGGTGCCCGCGGGGATGAGCCGTCCTACGATGACGTTCTCCTTCAGACCGCGCAGGTGATCAACCTTACCTTGAATCGAGGCTTCCGTGAGCACGCGCGTGGTCTCCTGGAAGGATGCGGCTGAGATGAACGAATCGGTCGAGAGCGACGCCTTGGTGATGCCCAAAAGCAGCGCTCGTCCGGTAGCCGGCTTGCCACCGTTGGCAATGGTCTTCTCGTTCTCGTCGCGGAAGCGGAACTTATCCACTTGCTCCTCGAGCAGGAACGCGGTGTCGCCCACGTCTTCCACCTTCACCCAGCGCATCATCTGGCGAACGATGACTTCGATGTGCTTGTCGCTAATGTTCACACCCTGCAGCCGGTAGACTTCCTGGATTTCGTTCACCAGGTAAGCCTGCAGCTCTTTCTCGCCCAGCACGGCGAGAATGTCGTGCGGGTTGAGCGGGCCATCCATCAGCGGCTCGCCGGCGCGAATGCGCTCGCCTTCCTGCACGTTGATGTGCACGCCGCGCGGCACCTGATATTCCTTCTCGGTGCCGTTGTCGGCCACGACGTAGATCTTGCGTTGACCCTTGCTGACATCGCCGAACTTCACCACGCCATCGATCTCGCTGATGACCGCGGTCTCGTGCGGCTTGCGCGCCTCGAACAGCTCCTGCACGCGCGGGAGACCGCCGGTGATGTCCTTGGTCTTCGTGGTTTCGCGCGGGATCTTTGCCAACACATCGCCGGGAGTGACGGTGTCGCCATCCTGCACCATCAGGTGAGCGCGGGACGGCATCAGATACCGCTTGCTGCCCTTGGCACCCTTGGTGATAATCGCCGGCTGGCGCTTCTCGTCAGGCGAATCGATGACCACGTGACGCGACAGGCCAGTCACCTCGTCCACTTCTTCGTGCAGCGTCAGGCCTTCCTGCAGGTCTTTGAACTGCACCGTGCCGCCGATTTCGGTGAGGATCGCGAAGGTGTACGGATCCCACTCGACCAGCACATCGCCGAGCGAAACCTGCGCACCGTCTTCGACCTTGACCTTGGCACCGTAAACGACCGCGTAGCGCTCTTTTTCGCGACCCTTCTCATCGACGATCGCGATGGAGCCGTTGCGGTTCATGACCACAAGATGACCTTCCTTGGAGCGAACGGTGATCAGGTTGATGAAGCGCACCGTGCCATTGTTCTTGGCATCGAGGCGCGACTGCTCGCTGACTCGCGAAGCCGTACCACCGATGTGGAAGGTACGCATGGTGAGCTGCGTTCCCGGCTCGCCGATGGATTGCGCTGCAATCACGCCCGTAGCCTCGCCAAGTTCGACCAGTCGGCCAGTCGCCAGGTTGCGGCCATAACACATCACGCAGACGCCACGCTTCGACTCGCAGGTCAGCACCGAGCGAATCTTCACCCGCTCGATTCCGGCAGCCTGCACCGCATTCGCCAGGTCTTCCGTGATCTCCTGGTTGATGTCGACGATGATGTTGCCTTCGTAGTCCTTGATCTTTTCCAGCGAGACGCGGCCAACGATACGGTCACGCAGCGGCTCGATGATCTCGCCCGACTCCACGATGGAGTTGACGTAGATGCCGTCGACCGTTCCACAATCGTATTCGCTGATGATCACGTCCTGCGCCACGTCCACGAGTCGGCGGGTGAGGTAGCCGGAGTCCGCCGTCTTGAGTGCGGTATCGGCCAATCCCTTGCGCGCGCCGTGGGTGGAGATGAAGTACTCCAACACGGTGAGGCCTTCGCGGAAGTTTGCCGTGATCGGCGTCTCGATGATTTCGCCCGAAGGCTTGGCCATCAAGCCGCGCATTCCGGAGAGCTGGCGAATCTGCTGCTTCGATCCGCGAGCGCCGGAGTCGGCCATGACGTAAATCGGGTTGAGTTCACCGGCCTTGTCTTCCTGCTGCATGGCCTCGAACATCTCATCGGCCACCTTTTCGGTAATACCCGACCAGATTTCGACCACCTTGTTGTAACGTTCGCCATTCGTGATCGCGCCGTCCAGATACTGCTGTTGCACGGCGATAGCAGCCTTCTCGGCCTCCCTCACGAGTGCCTGCTTGCCTTTGGGGATGACCATGTCGTCGATGCCGATTGACAAGCCCGCACGAGTGGCGTACTGGAAGCCAAGCTGCTTCACGCCGTCGAGCATCCGCACGGTGGTCTCCAGTCCGAAACGCAGATAGCAGTAGTTCACCAGATTGCCAACGCCCTTCTTTTTCAGCAGGCCATTGACGTACGGCATTTCCAGAGCGCCGCGCTTGAGGTGATCGTTCATGATCGCGCGACCCACCGTGGTCGAGATGTACTGCCGGTCGAAGTTCGTGGGCTCGGTGTGAATCACATCCTGGTCGTCATAGGCCGTCATCAGGTCGATGACTTCACCTGAGTAGCGCAGACGGATCGGAGTGAGCGTTTCCACCTCGCCCATTTCCTTGGCAAGCAAAACTTCGTCAATGTTGGCGAAAGCGCGGCCTTCACCTTTGGCGCCAGGCTTCGCCTTGGTCAGGTAGTAAATTCCCAGCACCATGTCCTGCGTGGGCACAGTGATTGGCTGACCCGATGCCGGCGACAAGATGTTATGTGAAGCCAACATCAAGACACTGGCTTCCACTTGCGCCTCAGGCGAGAGTGGAATGTGCACCGCCATCTGATCGCCGTCGAAATCGGCGTTGAATGCGGTGCAGACCAGCGGGTGAATCTTGATGGCTTTGCCTTCCACCAGCACCGGCTCGAAGGCTTGAATGCCAAGGCGGTGCAGGGTTGGAGCACGGTTGAGCAGGACGGGGTGGTCCTTAATCACCTCTTCCAGGATGTCCCAAACGATGGGTTCCTGCGCCTCAACCATTTCCTTCGCCTGCTTGATAGTGGTGCAATGTCCCGTCTGCTCCAGCCGGTGATAGATGAAAGGCTTGAACAGCTCCAGGGCCATCTTCTTCGGCAAGCCGCACTGATGCAGCTTGAGATCGGGACCAACCACGATCACCGAACGACCTGAGTAGTCCACGCGCTTGCCGAGAAGGTTTTGACGGAAACGGCCCTGCTTCCCCTTTAGCGTGTCGGAGAGCGACTTCAGCGGACGATTGTTGGCGCCACGCAGCACACGGCCACGACGTCCGTTGTCGAAGAGCGCATCGACCGCTTCCTGCAGCATGCGCTTTTCGTTGCGCACGATCACTTCCGGCGCGTGCAAGTCCATCAGCTTCTTCAACCGGTTGTTGCGATTGATGACGCGACGGTAGAGATCGTTCAGATCAGAGGTGGCGAAGCGGCCGCCATCGAGCGGAACCAGCGGACGAAGCTCCGGCGGGATGACCGGAATAACGTCGAGAATCATCCATTGCGGCTTGTTGCCGCTCTTGCGGAAAGCCTCGACGACCTTCAGGCGCTTGGCATACTTCAGCCGCTTCTGCACTGAAGTTTCCGTGCGCATCTTCTCGCGCAGTTCGGTCGACATGGTTTCGACTTCGACCCGTTTCAGAAGCTCTTTGATGGCTTCCGCGCCCATCATGGCTTTGAAACCGCTGGCACGAAACTCCTGATCGAGCTCGCGATACTTGGTTTCGTCCTTGATGACTTCGCGCTCCTTGACCGGCGCGTCACCGGGCTCGACCACGACATAAGCTTCGAAGTAAAGCACGGATTCCAGATCGCGCAGCGAGATGTCGAGGATGTGCCCGATGCGGCTGGGCAGTCCCTTGAAGAACCACACGTGCGAGCAGGGTGAAGCCAGCTCGATGTGGCCGAGGCGCTCGCGGCGAACTTTGGACAGCGTGACTTCCACGCCGCACTTGTCGCAGATCACCCCGCGGTGCTTCATGCGCTTGTACTTGCCGCACAAGCACTCCCAGTCGGTGACCGGACCGAAGATGCGAGCGCAGAACAAGCCATCGCGCTCCGGTTTGAAGGTGCGATAGTTGATCGTTTCCGGTTTGGTGACTTCGCCGTGCGACCAGCTGCGAATTTTTTCCGGCGAAGCCAGGCTGATGCGGATGGCGTCAAAATCGGCGATCGGATTTCCGAGATCAAATGGACTCGAGCGATACATGTTTAGTCCTCAGATTTCACTTGTCGGTTGTCAGTTGTCCGTTGTCGGTTTCTGCAAGCGACGTGTTAGTTGTTTGCGCTGCTACTTCTCACCTTCGAGCCGGGTAATCCGGTGCTCATGGATTTGGGCAATATGCAGAAGGCGAGCAGCCGCTTGAGTAATTTCGTTGGTATAACTCTTGATTCCGTCGACCTCGCGAGCCATCAGCTCGACCGGTTGAGTCAGAGCTTCGTGCCGCACAACGAGTTTTTCCCGTCTCTCGTCTATGGTCATCACGCTCTCCTCAGTCGGCTGCGACGGGCGCTTCCGGAGCAACCAGCAGCTTGTTCCGCTCGTTGGTCTTGATCAGCTCCACGTCGAGGCACAGCGACTGCAACTCGCGAATCAATACGTTGAACGATTCAGGCACGCCTGGCTCAATGGCCGCTTCGCCTTTGACGATGGCCTCGTAAATCTTGGTGCGGCCATACACGTCATCGGACTTCGCGGTGAGCAGCTCCTGCAGAATGTACGCGGCGCCGTACGCTTCCAGCGCCCACACTTCCATTTCGCCAAAGCGCTGGCCACCGAACTGAGCCTTGCCGCCCAGCGGCTGCTGGGTAATCAGCGAGTATGGCCCGATGGAACGCGCGTGAATCTTGTCATCGACCAGGTGCGAAAGCTTGAGCATGTAGATATAGCCAACCGTGACCGGCTGCTCGAACTTCTCGCCCGTCATGCCGTCGTAGAGATAAGCTTTGCCCGAAGTCGGCAGGCCGCCTTCTTCCAGCAGCGACTTGATCTCGCCTTCCTTGGATCCGTCAAACACCGGCGAGCCGAAGTACACGCCATCCTTCATGCCGTCAGCCACGCGCTCGAGCGTGTCATCGTCGAGCTCGACCAGGCCGTCGACAAACGGCGTCTCCTTGAACAACTTCTTCAGCTCCTTGCGCAGGTATTCGGCCTTGGAGTTTTCCTTGAGCAACTCGCCGATCTTCTGGCCGAGGGCGAATCCGGCCCAGCCGAGATGCGTCTCCAGAATCTGGCCGACGTTCATACGGCTCGGCACGCCCAGCGGATTCAGAACGATCTCGACCGGCGTTCCGTCTTCGAGGTAGGGCATGTCCTCTTCGGGCAGAATGCGAGCGATGACGCCCTTATTGCCGTGGCGGCCGGCCATCTTGTCGCCGACGCTCAGCTTGCGCTTCATGGCGATGTAAACCTTCACCAGCTTGATGACGCCGGGAGGCAGCTCATCGCCCTTCTGCAGCTTTTCGACTTTCTCGCGGACGATCTTGCGCAACACGTCGATCTGGCGCGAGGTCATCTCCTCGATTTCGTCGATCTGTTCGTTGATGCGCGGATCTTTGTCGGCGAACTTGATGCGCTTCAGGTTGCGGGTCGAGATGCGCTCGATGGTATCGCGATCGAGGATCACACCCTTGGTCAACAAGCGCTTGTTGGTGCGCTCGTCGTGCAGGTCGGCAAGAACCTCTTTGCTGCCGAGCAGCGCTTCCAGGCGCTTCAAACGCTCGTCGGTGAGGATTCGGATCTCGTCGGTCAGGTTCTTCTCCAGCTTGGCAACCTGTTCGGCTTCGATCGCCTTGGCGCGCTCGTCTTTCTCTTGACCTTTGCGGGAGAAGATCTTGACATCGACCACCGTGCCCTCGATACCCGGAGGGCATGTGAGCGAAGCGTCGCGAACATCACCAGCCTTTTCGCCGAAGATCGCGCGCAACAGCTTCTCTTCGGGCGTGAGCTGGGTCTCGCCCTTGGGCGTGACCTTGCCGACTAGAATGTCGCCGGCCTTGACGGTCGCGCCGATGCGGATGATGCCGCTCTCGTCGAGATCGCGCAGCGCCGACTCACTGACGTTGGGAATGTCGCGTGTGACTTCTTCCGGACCGAGCTTGGTATCGCGCGCCTCGATCTCGAACTCTTCGATGTGGACGGAAGTGTAATAGTCCTCCTTCACCATCTTTTCGGAGACCAGGATCGCGTCCTCGAAGTTGTAGCCGCGCCAGGGCATGAAGGCAACCAACACGTTGCGACCCAGAGCCAGCTCGCCCATATCGGTGCAAGGGCCGTCCGCGATTACCTGCCCTTTGACCACGCGCTGATCCTTCTTCACAATCGGGCGCTGGTTGATGCAGGTGTTCTGGTTGGAGCGCTTGAACTTGGTGAGCTGGTAAATGTCGCTGCCCACCTCGCGCGAAAGCTGCATCGGATGATGCTCGCCTTCCACGCGAACGATGATGCGTTCGGAGTCGACCGAATCGACGATACCGCTACGGCGAGCCAATACCACGGCACCGGAATCGCGAGCGGTCACGCCTTCCATTCCGGTTCCGACCAGCGGCGCTTGTGCGCGAAGCAAGGGCACCGACTGACGCTGCATGTTTGCGCCCATGAGAGCGCGGTTCGCGTCATCGTGCTCCAGAAACGGCACCAGCGACGCCGCTACCGAAACCAACTGCTTCGGGCTGACGTCGATGTAATCAACTTCCTCGCGATTCACGAGCACGAAGTTGCCGGACTTGCGAGCGTTCACCAGTTCTTGAACGATGCGGCCCTTGTCATCGATTTCGGCATTCGCCTGTGCGATGACGTGACGATCCTCCTCCCACGCCGACAGGTAGAAGGAATATGGCTCGAAGTCGATCGCCTTCTTGCGACGCTCTTTCAGATCGTTGTTGACCTTGACGATCTCGGCCTTTTCCGCATGATCGCCGACGCGATATTCGCTGTCGCCGGCGTTCACCACCGTGACGAAATCGAGCACGCGGCCGTTCTTCACCTTGCGGTAGGGTGACTCGATGAAACCGTAGTCATTGATGCGCGCATAGCAGCTCAACGATGAGATCAGTCCGATGTTCGGGCCTTCCGGCGTCTCGATCGGGCAAATACGTCCATAGTGCGTCGGGTGAACGTCGCGGACTTCGAAGCCTGCACGTTCACGGGACAAACCGCCCGGTCCAAGGGCCGACAGACGCCGCTTGTGCGTGATCTCCGACAGCGGGTTCGTCTGATCCATGAACTGCGAAAGCTGCGACGATCCGAAAAACTCGCGGATGGCAGCCATCACCGGCTTGGCGTTCACCAGGTCGTGTGGCATTGCCGTTGACATCTCCTGGTAGACGCTCATCTTTTCCTTGATGGCGCGTTCCATGCGGACCAGGCCGATGCGGAACTGATTCTCCAACAGCTCACCGACCGCGCGCACGCGGCGGTTACCGAGGTGATCGATATCGTCCACCGAACCGATATTGCGACGCAGCCTCAACAAGTAACGAATCGTCGCGTAGAAGTCCTCGGGCTCGAGGGTTCGGTTCTCCAGGTTGGTGGCATCCTCGCGCTCGAACAACTTGATGTTGAACTTCAGCCGGCCCACACGTGAAAAGTCGTACTTCCGGGGATCGAAGAACATTCCGTGGAAAAGCGCGGTCGCGGTGTCAAGCGTTGGCGGATCGCCGGGACGCAGCTTGCGATAGATTTCGATCAGAGCTTCCTGCGGCTGCTTCACTGAATCGCGACGCAGGGTTGCGCTGATCACGGTGCCAACGTCGTCGCGTTCAGGGAAGAAGACGTGGACTTCGGTCACACCGGCGTCCATCATCTTCGAAAGCTTGTCAGCGGTAAGTTCGGAATTCGCTTCCAGCAGGACTTCACCGGTGTTGACGTCAATCACGTCGGCCGCGACAAACGCGCCTTCCAGATCGGTCAGATCGGCTTCGATCTCCGAGATGCGGTGCTTCTGAATCTCCTTCATCACCGCTGCGGTAACCTTGCGGCCGGAGTGCGCGATCTCTTCGCCGCCCTTGGTTGCAATACGGTGCGCCAGCTTCATGCCGAGCAGGTTGGTCGGCTTGTCGGAGCCAGGGTCGAGTGTCCAATAGAGCTGCTTGTCGCGGATCGCGATGCGATCCACGGTGTAGAAGGTGCGAAGGATCTCTTCGTCGGAACGCAGACCGAGAGCCCGCAAGAAGATCGTTCCCAGGAACTTGCGCTTGCGGTCGATGCGCACGTAGAGAATGTTCTTCTGATCGTATTCGAACTCGACCCACGATCCGCGGTAGGGAATGATCTTGCCGAGGAAGTACGTGCGGTTGTTGGCCGTCTCGAAGAAGACGCCCGGCGAACGATGCAACTGGCTGACGATCACGCGCTCGGTGCCGTTGATGATGAAGGTACCGTTGGCGGTCATCAGCGGAATGTCGCCGAAAAAGACCTCCTGCTCCTTCATGTCGCGAATGGAGCGATTGCCGGTTTCGGCGTCCTTGTCGTAAATGGTGAGGCGCATGGTGACCTTCAGCGGAGCGGAATAGGTCATGCCGCGCTCTTCGCACTCGGCCACGTCATACTTCAGCTGCAATCCAACGGGGTCGCCGCACTTGTTGCAGAAATCGGGTGTATTGGCGTTATAGGTGCCGCACTTGGTGCAGAGCACATCGCCCAGGTGGAAGGGATCGGTCTTCACCGTCGCACCGCAATTGCGGCAGGTGGTGCGCAGATGGTTCAGCCCCTTGAGGTGACCGCACTTGCACTCCCAGTTGCCGATGGCATACTCGACAAAATCGAGCTGCGAGACGTTGCGGAAGTCGGTAATGGGGAAGACCGACTGAAAGACCGCCTGCAAGCCAGCGTCATCGCGCTCGCTCGGCAGGGCGTCCATCTGCAGAAAGCGGTCGTAGGAACGCTTCTGAACCTCGATGAGGTTGGGAATCTGAATAGTAGCCGGAATCTTCGAGAAGTCGAATCGATTTCGGTTGGCAGTTTTCTGTTGCGCCATGTATAAAGCTCCTAATCAGTACCGGCCAGCATTGGCCGTCGAAACCGTTACGCCGAGGTGTGACGGCATCGCGCCGTCCCACCTGGAGAAGTAGAGAGAAGAACGACCCTGGGTGCAGTTATTGCGCGAAAAAGCAAGTGCGCCCGCGAAGACAGAAGTCCCCGTGAGCGCCGCTTGAGGCGTCCAGCAATCCCATAACCAATCGGCTTGGGACCTTGGCGCTTTTGCGCCTTGATGCTTGTATCTTCCCGCGCCAGTATCTTCAGGCCTTGTTTTCGTCCAACCTGCCGTCGCGTCTGAGCTGACGCGATCCTCGGACAGGCCGGCGCCGTAACCTGTTTAGATGCTGAAGTTCATAAAAGGACTCCAGCTCTCATCGATGCCCGGGAATTCCGCGGCTCCCCGCTGCGAGAACCGCTTGCTTCCTCGGCTTCATCGCGCTTCCCCACGAGCGCTCCCACGTGGAGAAGAACGTGCCGCCTTGCCGCCTGTAGCGCAGGCGACAGCGGCCAGAAACTCCGGTCAGCGCACCCGGAGTGAAAGGCCCACCCTGTCACCAAAAAGGGGACAAGGGTGGGGCACCCAATTCTGGGCTACTTGATTTCGACCGTGGCTCCCGCCTCGGTAAACTTCTTCTTGATGTTCTCGGCTTCTTCCTTGTTCACGCCCTCTTTCACAGTCTTGGGCGCGCCGTCCACCAGGTCCTTGGCTTCCTTCAAGCCCAGGCTGGTGACTTCACGGACAGCCTTGATCACGTTGATCTTGTTCGCGCCAACGGCAGTCAAGACGACTGTAAACTCAGTCTTCTCTTCCGCCGGAGCTGCAGCGGCGCCGCCGCCGACCGCACCCGCCATCACGACCGGGGCCGCAGCCGCCGCCGAGACGCCGAGACGCTCTTCCAACTTCTTCACCAAGGCCGCCGCATCCAAAAGCGACAAACCTACAATTTGCTCTTCCAACTGCTGCAGATCCGCCATGTCTTTGTCCACCTATTCGTTATTCGTTGTGTCACCGGGCCTCCGACGAGCGCCGTTCTTGCGCTTGTTGGGGTGGTCGGTGTGTTGATTTCGTTATCGTCTCGAGGTTTCCAATGTGTCACCCGCGCGCCAGACTCGCCCGAGGAGCACCCCTCACAACGGATAACTCAATCTCTCCGGAGGCTCGCGCCTCCAAACCTGTGTTTGCCACATCGCTGTGGGTGCCCAACCCTTGTCCCCGAATTTGGGACAGGGTGGGAACAAACCTACGCCGACGCTTCGGGGGCTGCTTCTGCTGCAGGAGCGGGCGCTTCCGCCGCTCCGCCAAACTTCTTCTGCTCCACGCCCTGATTGATAACAACCGCCAGGTCGCGACCAACCGCGTTGATCGCAGTCACCAGGCGCTGCGCCGGGGCGGTCATCAGGAATAGCAGCTTCGAATACAGCTCTTCCTTCGACGGCATGTTGGCCAGGGCGTCGATGTCCTTAATGGCGATGACGCGGCCTTCAACGATGCCTGCCTTGAAGGTGTACTCCGGATTGTCCTTGGCGTACTTGCTGAGCGCCTTGGCCAAAGCGACCGGGTCACCGCTGGTGTAGGCAATCGAGGTAACTCCGGCCAGGTTCTTCACCGCTTCCTCAACCGAGGTGCCCTTCGCCGCACGCTCGGCCAGCGTGTTCTTCAGCACGCGATAGCGCGCCCCCGCACCGCGAACCACCTTACGCAGTTCGAAGTCCTTCTCGACGGTCATCTTGGCGAAGGTGCCGACGATGCCGTGCTTGGCATCATGGAACTCTTTCGTGAGTTGCTCTACTTGTTCGATCTTCTTTGCTTTGCTGACGGCCATGTTCAAATCCTTATCGTCTCCCATTCTTCGCCAACTGCGGACGATAGGATGGGGCACCCATAAAATTGTCATCCCGACCGAGGACTTCAGTCCGAGCGGAGGGATCTGCGGTTCTTATCCGCGAGCTGCCGCTTCCACCGCCGAGGTGTCAATCGCGACACCGGGGCCCATGGTCGAGCTGAGATAGCAGCCCTTGATGTACTTGCCCTTGGCCACCGAAGGCTTCGCCTTGATCACGCTGGTGATCACCGTGGCAGCGTTCTCCACCAGCTTCTCCGGCGGGAACGAAATCCTGCCCACGGGCACGTGCACCAGAGCGGTCTTATCGGTGCGGAACTCGACCTTGCCGGCCTTGGTTTCCTTTACGGCCGCGGCAACGTCGAAGGTTACGGTTCCGGTCTTTGGGTTGGGCATCAGACCACGCGGTCCAAGCACCTTGCCCAGGCGGCCAACCGACTTCATCATGTCAGGCGTGGCGATCACGGCGTCGTAGTCGGTCCAGTTTTCCTTTTGGATCTTCTCGACCATGTCGTCGCCGCCCACGAAGTCCGCACCAGCAGCTTCGGCTTCGCGAACCTTTTCGCCGGTCGCGATCACCAGCACCTTCTTGGACTTGCCCAGTCCGTGCGGCAGAACAACCGTGCCGCGAACCATCTGGTCGGCATGCTTGGGGTCCACACCCAAGCGCATCGTCAGGTCGACGGTTTCGTCGAACTTGGCGAACTTTACCTTTTGCAGGAGAGGCACAGCATCCTGAAGCGGATACGACTTGGCCTCCACTTCGGCACGCGCCTTTGCGATATTTTTTCCAGACTTCTTCATTACTGCTCCTTGTCTTCCACCGCCAATCCTTGCCGCCGAATGGCCGTGGTGTTTGCGACTAGTCCCACATTGTGGGACAAACATCTACGCTGTTACTTCGATACCCATGGAGCGCGCAGTACCCTTCACGCTCTTAATCGCGGCTTCGACGGAAGCTGCGTTCAGGTCGGGCATCTTCTGCTTGGCGATCTCCAGCACCTGCTTCTCCGTCACCTTGCCGACCTTGTCCTTGTTCGGCGTACCCGAACCCTTCGCTACGCCCGCAGCCCGCTTCAGCAAAATCGCAGCCGGCGGCGTCTTGGTGATGAAGGTGAACGAGCGGTCGCTGTACACCGTCACTACGACCGGTATGATCAAGCCGTCCAGCTCTTTGGCACTGGTCTTGGCGTTGAACTGCTTGCAAAATTCCATGATGTTGATCTGCGCCTGACCGAGCGCGGGACCAACCGGCGGCGCCGGAGTGGCCTTGCCTGCCGCAATCTGCAACTTCACCGAACCGGTAATCTTCTTTGCCATTTTTAACTCGCTCTTCGCTACTCGCTCTTCGCCTTTCGCCAGATCATCCGCACTTCATACGAAGAGCGAAAAGCGGCATCCCTACGTGATAACTTTCTCTACCTGACCGAACCCCAATTCCACCGGAGTCGAGCGTCCGAAGATGGTGACCATGACTTTCAGGGTCTCGCGATCTTCGTTCACTTCGTCGATGTCGCCGGTAAAGCTGGCGAACGGACCTTCGGTAATACGCACCTTCTCGTTCTTTTCGAACTTGACCTTGAGCTTCGGCTTCTCCTTGCTGTCGGCCACGCGATAGACGATCTGCTGGACTTCTTCTTCTGACAGCGGCGTCGGCTGCTGGCCGGTGCCCACGAAGCCGGTAACACGCGGCGTGCCTTTCACGACGTGCCAGACGTTATCGTCCATGTCCATCTCCACCAGCACGTAGCCGGGATAGAACATGCGCTCGCTGGTGTACTTCTTGCCGCCGCGAACCTCGGTGACCGATTCCGTCGGAATCAGCACCCGGCCGATCCTGTGCTCCAGCTCCGGATAGGCACGCACGCGCGACTCGATGGACTCTTTCACCTTGCGCTCGAAGCCCGAATAGGTGTGGATGATGTACCACTTCATATTCGGATTCTGCGGCTTCGCAGATTCAGCCTCGGGCGCGGCAGTTGTGCCTTCCGCCCCCGGCTGCTGCGAGTTCGCTTCGGGCTGTGCGCCGTTGCTTTGCGATTTGATCTCTTCTTCAGCCATGTTTCCGCGCATTAGCGGCCGCTCAAATATCTCAGCAGGTGGTCCAGAGTCGTACCCAGGATCTTGTCGATCACAAAGAAGAACGCTCCGAACAGAAAAACCGTGATGATAACCACGCTGGTCGTGCCCTGCACTTCCTTGCGATTAGGAACCGTGACCTTGCGCATTTCCGTGCGCACGTCGTTGTAAAAACTCTTCACGCGCTGGGGCCACGCTTTCAGCGTGCCCAGTTTGCTGACGCCGACGCTCTCCATCGCTGCTGACTTCGCCATCTGCTACCTTTTTCCGGCGCTTGCTGCGCCTGTACTGCATTTCAACGTTGCCACCGGCCTCTGAACTTCTGGCAGGGGCGGAGGGATTCGAACCCCCAAGTCCGGTTTTGGAGACCGGCAGTTTAACCGTTGAGCTTACGCCCCTAAATTCCGCTCTTCGCTATTCGCCATGCGCCCTTCGCGAACTGCCCGCGCCGCGGCCCTGGCGAAAAGCGAACCGCGTTATTTCACTTCTTTATGCGACGTGTGCTTGCGGCACGTACGGCAGAACTTGCTGAATTCCAGCCGGCCCGTCGTGGTCTTCTTATTCTTGGTGGTGGAGTAATTGCGATTCTTGCAATCACTGCACTGCAACGTAACAATCTCTCGAGGCATTGAAGTTTCCTTCTAGTTTATCTCGCGGATGAGCCGCGGGACCTTGTTCACGTCGAAGCGTGAAAATCAGCGAGGCGTATGCCTTGCCGAAGTTAATCCTTAGGCAATAATCTCGGTAATGGTGCCGGCGCCCACGGTGCGTCCGCCTTCGCGGATGGCGAACCGCAAGCCCTTCTCCATCGCCACCGGCGTGATCAACTCGATCTCCAGACTGACGTTGTCGCCCGGCATCACCATCTCCGTCCCCGCCGGCAGATTGGCCACGCCCGTCACGTCCGTCGTGCGGAAGTAGAACTGCGGCCGATAGCCCTTGAAGAACGGTGTGTGACGTCCGCCTTCTTCCTTCGACAGCACGTACACCTCGCCCTTGAACTTGGTGTGCGGCGTAATCGAGCCCGGCTTCGCCAGCACCATGCCGCGCTCCACGTCTTCCTTCGGAATGCCGCGCAGCAGCAGGCCGGCGTTGTCGCC